>Ga0325401_1000016_pt1 | contig 103979 bp, 59 predicted proteins | sample PopdelMetagenome_FD_205666 | JGI IMG/M metagenome (GOLD analysis project Ga0325401, IMG submission 205666) | Populus deltoides microbial communities from Bellville, Georgia, United States - Xylem-PdKOR-R2 | ecosystem: Host-associated > Plants > Phyllosphere > Stem > Wood/Secondary xylem...
TTTATCATGATGTACGAAGTAATTATAAGGAAAAAAGCATAAAACAATATTTTCATTAATTTTGTACGACTATATAAAGATATAAAAATATAATTCATTAAAGAAAATATATTATAAAAACTAACAAGAAAAAGACATTTTATTCTGCTTTAAAACTCTAAATAAAAACAAATCTAAATTTTTTAGGTCCAATCCAGTTTTCATGACATCATTAAAGGTGAAAACTACATTCATTGAGTTCCTAACTTAAAGTTGAATTTATACACACCAAAATCAAAATCAAGCAACCCGATAGCATTCTCTCTCGTTAACCTTTTTGGTGACTTTCTCTTTCTTCTCTCAATCTTAAAGGACTAGAATGTAAAAAATATAATTTAGAACCAAAACATGATAACCTTTATTAGAAAAGTTCTTTGTTAATTTTTTTATATTAATTTTAATCTTTCATCTCTTGATTTATTTCTTAATAAAAAACTAAAACTCTATTTCATAAAATTGATCGCTAATTTAACGTTAGAACATTTATCAACACACTAGGAAAGTGAGAGAAAACATATAAAGATAGATTCCAATGCATAAAACCATGGTAACATAACTTCAAGAGATGAAATTAAAGAAATAAAAAAAATTTACGAGTGTCTATACAATAAATTTTAAACAGTAAAAGTGGATGTTGTTTAAGTCAAATTACAAGTATCAAAATATAAATAAAAAGTGAAATTGCATAGTAAATGAACGTTAAATTGTGTGTGTGTACAATGAATTTTAAACAATAAAAATGGAATTATTTTTAGTTTTTCATATAATATAATGTTAAATTTTGTGACTTGGTTTGTGCTTTAAAAATGTAGGTACTTTAAATGACTAAAATATTAAAACTCTAGACTTTGCTTGGAGATACCGTGGAGCATATTTACATTATGAGGAATGATTAGAAGGATTGGTTTGACAAGAAAATCCAAGATTCTTTCTATGTAGTAACAAAGGAAATGTGCGCCTATTATTGCTTAGAAAAATCTCTCGATGTTTTAAAATTACTTACAAACTGTAACATAAGTTATTTTGATCCAAATTTCTCATTACATAACATTTATGTCAGTATATTTTATTTGTTTGAATATTAATACTTTTCTCTTTTTGAGAGATGATTACAAATATTTGTAGATTAATTAATTAACATGCTTTTTAAGTGCAAATGAATTATGTGTGTATTGAAAAGGTGTAATTTAATTTAAGATTATTATATGTGAAGAATATTTATTTTGTTAAATATATGAGTGTCATATATAAGCTAAGATAATAATTTCATCAATAATAAATATCTCTAGATTTATAAGAAAAAATATACTTTGTCGATACAATATTAATTAGAAACAAAACCTTGAAATATTGATCATGATGTGTCTCACACTCGACGTCGCAATGAACCCATAAAAACAAAAAGCTTACATAGGGAAAAAAATAGAAAGAGGAGTCGCCACTTAATATTATATTCGCTAGAAATATTTAGAGATCTAAGGTAAGGAACTAGTTATGTCAAAAAAAAAAAAGATACTATCACCTGAAAATGTATTACCCAAGGTAAGCTATATTGCTAATCTTATCTTATATTCCTAATAGTTTGTTGTGCTTAATCTACTGGTAGTCTATTTATAGGGTGATAGTAGATTTACTATTGTGAGTTAAACTTTGGGTCAAAGGTTAAACCTAGCCATTGTATGGTATGGTTCAGTTTTTCATCCTAATTTTGGTCAATTGACATTTTTATGTCTCATCACAACATGTGATTATTAATAGTTGATCAAGTCACATCAGTGAATAATTAAGAGGGCTAATATCAACCTTAGAAACCTAGGAAAAAAAAGAGAGGTTGTTAAGCATTTGGATTATACGATGGTGGTTCATGGATAATGCTTTGTTCAAGTTTATTTATCCTATAATATCAGGGTTCACTCGTAATTTTTGTTGAATGAGTCTTATACCCTAGTCCTAAAATGTCTAAGTAGTAATCATTATAGGTTGATCTACTGAGTAGTGGGATTTAGTGGTAAAAATGTTTCAAACTTGGTTTGGACAATGACTTCTATGGATTCATTTACTCGAGAATGTGTTGCTATATTTAACAATCACATCGGCGTTTCATTTTTAAAATATTATTGCTTATACTCATTGGGTCTATATAAGGTCAGGTTGACCTAGTCCATGTCCTCTCACAACAAAAGAAATAATATGCCACAATGCATAAAACTTATTGAGAGATTAAACTCATTCATATGCAAAATACTTTTGCCTTAATTTGTTTTTTTTTTTTAAAAAAACACATTCATATGCAAAATTGATCATGCCAGAAATTAAACTCATAATAAAAATCAAGTGTCACATACAAATTTCACAAATCGTAAAGAAACATCAACACATTAATAATTCACAACAAGACCAAAACATTACACCTCGAATAAACCTATACAACCCAATCCTCCCAACCTCATCGCGGTGTATTGATTTCCATCCTTATTTCATCTCAAAAATAAATTTCTTAGTGGCATCATACCTCCAAGGTTGTCACTCAACAAGTGTAAACCTACAACACTTCAAATATTTCATAAATTTACAATCAAACCCATAAAAATTTCCAATATTGCAGCAAAAACACATATCAAAGAATACATCAAAAAATATTTCAAATATCATAAATCTTTGCAATCATGTTAGAAATCATCTGAAAAATCATTTAAGGTTTGGAACTAACCTTTTAGAGTTGTGATAACGCATGTATGGTTCATGCACCCAATCATTATTAAGTCATACCACCAAGTAGATCAAGTGGGCCTCTACCTTTTCCTCTCTTCCCTATTGATGGTGCAATAAATGAACGTCTGTAGAAGGAGATCTACTCCATTAAAGTTTTGGCCTCCTCTCCTTTCTATCAATTCTCTCTCTCTATAGGTGCTTGACACCACCTACCTTTACTGTGGTGCTCGTCATATGTCTAGAATAATGGTTGAGTCTTAATGAAAGAAGGGATTTCAGGTTCGGAGAATGCTCTTGGTTTCTCCCTCTCCATAGTGGGTTAATGGTTCTGTTTGTTGGTGTTGGTAATGTTGCTATCGATAATGCTAGTGACTAGCAGCTAGTAAGGAAGCTGACCAATGGTTGAGATGGGTGGAGAGATGACTATTTTGGTGTGGTGGTTAATCAACTAAGTGGTGGTGCTAATACGAGGGAGAGCAACAAAAAAGAGATTGGTAATGGTGTTTTTTTAGTGGGTTTGGGTTTTTTTATGACAGTAAAAAAAAGAAATGCGAACCTTGTGAATATAAGATCCAAAAACCCAAGGTCAAATTGACAATTCTCAATAAAGCTAAATTCAGGCTTGTCATTGAACTTAACATAATGATAATCTATACTCAGACATAAAAACTACAGAAACGAAACCCCACCTGACACCTATGAAAAGATGTGAATGATAATTATCAAAGACACCATGAAGCTTGATTAATTCTTTGATAACTCATAAAAGTTCAATGAAGAACCAAAATAAAAGAATTTTTTCTCACACACATAATAGATTATTCTGAAATCAAAGTCTGTAAAAAAAATAATTATAAACTAAATAACCCTATTTATACTAGGTGAAAACTTCCTAAACAAGGATAAAAGGTAATAAAAGAGTTTTAAATAAAATTAAAAAAAATAATTTTAAATCAACTAGGAAACTAATACAAATCTTGCATAGTAGCTTAAGGACTTTATCATAAGGCCTTTCTGAAGTCCAATTGCTATGAAAGTTTAAGATGAAAGTTTAAGCACATATAAAACAAGGCCTCTTAAACCTTCATGTAAAATTTTAGTTCGATCCAATAGTTGGACTAAAAATTATATTTGTTAGCTAGCATAAAATCATGCATTAGAAAAAATAATCTTCTAGCTACCGAAATTAATTAGCTCGTAAATAGATGGATTAGGCCCCTCTTATGTATAGATTAAAATAACTAATATTTGATCATCACTTATTAAAGATGTAGCCTACATGAATTTCACTTTAGTCCAAATAATCTAAATATGCTTATTGAATGTAGCTTTGAGCGTCTTTGCTCTTGATTTTATAATTGGCTCAACTAGAATTTCTAATGAATTCTATGATATAGTTTTGACCGCATCAAAGAGAGTTGAGAGGATTGCCACTCATGGGTTCTTCTTCTCCTTTTTAATTATATTTTTATTTTTATTTTTATTCTCTTCTCTTTATATTTTTATTTCTTTAACAACGTTAATATCGATTCCATAAGAAAAGTTATTAAAAAATTAAAAATGAACATTGATTCGTCAAGAATATATATATTTTAATTTGATTTTTTTGAAAGGATGTTGACAGGAGAAAATTATGGAAAACTACAAAAAAGGCATGCAAATGACCGCACAGAAAACACATGCTCTCTTGTTTTCTTTTTCTTTTTGATTTTTTTGAATATTTGAAAAATATTTTGAAAAAAAAATCAAAATTTATACTATGAGATTGTATTGTAACTTTTCACAGAAGAAAAAAATGGAATGGTTTTTGAGAGATTGCAACATACCCGGCATATTGTGTGGGTGATTTAGCAGTGCTTTCCTCTCATAGGGTTTGGAATTATTTGTCAGGTCATTGTCAATTAATTTATCACCCTTCATCCTCTTTTTCTAGCTTATATGAACTTTATGCTGGCATCCTATATATCTCATCACTTAATTATGACAATAACCTCAACAAGATGAGATATGCAGAAGTCATGAAATGAACTAAGATTCGAGGAGGAAAAACAGCAAAAGGAAAGTACATGATGAGCCTATATTTGGATCCATTTTTTTTATATATATATAAAAAAAAACAGAATTCAAACAAGTTATTTTCATTTAAATTGATATACTTATATATAAAAAAGAAAAAGAAACTCACATAATTAAATGTTAATGTCAGCTACAATGAAGGAGTGGCGGGAAATAGACAATGATGACAGCAGAATTGATAGGTGGGTCGTGGCAGCGGTAACCAGAAACGAAAAGGACAATTATGGGTATGGCGTGTTGCTAATATCAGCCCCATTAATCCGTCTTTTCTTGATTAATACGACTTAACCACCTCTTGTGAATTAATTAATTATTAATTTATCCGATTAACATTCACTCTTTTATCAAAATATAAAATGTGTGTGTATAGAACCGTCTTAAATTTATTAATTCACACAACCAAAAAACAAATCAGTAAATATTTTGTTAGTAACATGACATCATTATATTTTATCAACAATTCCGTCAACAATGCCTTGTTAAATTATTAAAGATGATAATAATAAAATAATTTACTAAGATAATATATTTTACATGAATAAATTAGTTGATTCATATCAAGTTTCTCTATCTATCAAGTTAGAAAATATAAATTTTTAAGAATATTTATGTTGATATTAAGCGTTTGAATAATCATTTTTAAAATTAACACTTTCCACTGCTACATTTTTATTTGATTTTATTTGGATTTTTTATCAGCTTTTAAATAATGTTATAGTCTATTTCATAAAACTACATTATTGTATTTTTACTATACATGTGTGTGAAACAATTCATTTTTAGAAATTATCAATTTTTTACTTATGTATTATTTTATTTATTTTGTTTTAATTTTATTGAATTTTAAATAGCATTATATTCATTTCATAAAACTATGGTGGCACAGTTTTACATGTATAGGTGTGTCAAACAATTCATTTTTGGAAATCAATGACTTTTCGCTAAGTATTTATTTTATTTTATTTTTACCTCCTTCATAATAGTATTAGGTCTATTTCATGAAACTATTATTTTATGTTTTTACGTATTCGTGTGTATAAAAAATTGTTTTAAAAAATAGGTAGCTAGTTGCATTTTATTTATTTATTTTATTTTACTTCTACTTTTAATCACATCGAAATAGTGTTAGTATCATTTTATAAAATTGTGTTGTTGTCTTTTTACATATGCATGAGTGTGTAAATATTTATTTTTTAAAGAAGAATAAAAATTATGTCAATAAATCTCCTATTAAGGACGAACATTAAACTTTTCACGAATGGGCTAGTTAATAAGTCTCTTATTTTTAGGAATGAATATCGAGTCTTTTATGAATGACCCTCACTTGTACTAGTTTTTAGAGATTCTAAAATGAGGGGCTGGTTATGCTAAAAAAAAAAATCATTGTAAGACATCACACTTAAGATAAGCTACTTTGTGTTTGTTTTTAATAATAAAGATATTTATCTTGCATACTTGTTAAAAGTTTGCCTAAACTCATATATGTGTATTTGTTATTAAAGGTAAAAACCTATTAATATCTAAGGTAGTGATTTGAGACCTAGACCAAGCAATAAGGCTTAATCTTTATTTTTGGAATACAAGCATTATACTTGAACAAATGGTGATGGTTAAGTTTTAACTCATTTAATTTGATCATGTGCAAATGACCTTGAAAGGTACTACTTAGATGGGCCATTATTAGATCACATTGTCCCTGCCTATATCTACTCGCAAAGATAAGAAGAAATGTATCCCAAAACCCAATAATTATTGAAAGAATATTTGCACACATTATAAATTTAAAACAATAATATTTACAACCAGAGGTTTAAAGAGTATTTATATGATTTTTTGATATAAAAATCAAATGTTATTGCCTCAAAGGTGACTTAACTAGTAGGACAATGGTTTACTAGATAGCAGGAGAAATGAATCGAAAGGGAATTGGTGAGGATACCCTTGAACCCACAAGTCTAGAATCATTCATACAACTTAAAATGATATATTTTAAAAATAATTTAATGTATCAACAATAGATATTATCTTTCAACTTCTGAGACATAGGACGTGTTTAAAAATCTTACCATCATTGAGTTGAATCTTAGATAAAGAATATAATTATACATAACATTGAAAAATAAACATTATCCTAGAAAAATGATGGCCACTAGACTTAATGGTGTAAAAATAGAAAAATCATTCATAAAAATTACAAACTACAGAAAAAACAAATTAATCATTATTATTAACTACCACCTCAAGGGCTTACTAAAAGTTATTATATATATATACTCCCATATCATTCACATAAAGGAAAGTGAAAAAGTCACCTTTTATATATATATATATATATATATATAACCCTACCATTTATTTAATAAATTAAAAACTCATTGAAAAACCTTTATTCTGACGCATATTTTCACCACAAACAAGTATAAACACCCGCACATAGAGTTTCAACACTAAGGTCCAACCATTACACCTTCGATAAACTAAATCATCACAATCCTTCTAACTCCATCACAAGGTATTGATTTTCATCCTTATTCTACCTCATAATATAAATCCTCATAGGCTTCATACCCTTTTGGTTACCATACAATTGTATCAATTTCAGAACTTTAAATATGTAGATTTATGCATAGAAAACATTAACAAAAATGATTTAAACCATATTAAGGGTTGAAAATGTTCTCGACACTTTGGAGATCTATTAAAATAGAAGAGGCATGTGTTGTCCACATGGATCCTTATCAAGTAGTGATCATGATTAGTGGTGTCATTCACTACTTCTCTAGGTAAGACATCGAGCCATGAAAAAATTTAGCCATTTTCTTTCTTTCTCTCTTATTCTTGGTTTGGTGCTTTTAATTGTTTTAATGGTTATGGAGTGGCTGGCTAATGGATGACATGTGTTATGGTGGTTGACAGTTCAACTTAGTGCTACTGGGTTTGTTTTTATCAATGATGGTGAGGGAAATTGATGGTGGTGGTTGGTTTAAATAGAAGATATGATAATTTATCACTAAAGATGGGTTGTTGTTAGGTTTTTAGGTTGTTTAGCCAATATAAAGGAGGTTGCGATAATGGCTAGATTCTGATGGGAGCTAGGTAAAAAATGATGGGAGGAGAGAGACCCACACTTTTTCCACTCTCTCCCCCTACTAAAATTTATATTCTTTTTTATTCTTTTTTTTCTCTTATGAAATCTCTTTTTTTTAATTTCTTTTCTCCTTCCTTTGTTCTCTTTTCTAGTAAGTTTCTTTCTCTACTGTAGTCCTCAATTTATAGTGTTAAGAAACCTTATAAAATAGAGAATAAAACCAACTAATTAATACAAAATATTGGAAGATCTCTTATCTTTTTTAATAAGAATCTTAATATTAGAAATCTTGTGCAAGATTTTTTTTCCCTTATTGATTACAATGAGATTTATAATTGGTGATTCTCTAAATATTTTCATTAAAACTTTCCATGTAGTTTAACTACAATCTTTCCACATATATTTGAATCTCTACACTTTATGGAAGATGACCCCTCTTTATTTTTAAATCTTTGAATTTTTCTTATCTTATTTGATTTTATTTGTATTTCTAATTTGGTTTTTTAATCATTCCCATTTTTTTGATCTTTTAGTTACCTAAATATATAGCCAAGACTTTGATGTTTATTTTGGTCTTCATTTCCTTCTTTACTTATAATGTCTATAATATCCCACATCGGTGAGTGAAGGTTTGGTAGTTGGCCTTATTAGTAGTGCTGGTTGCTAACATGTTGTACACGTTTTGGAGCGTCAGACTTAGAAGTGGGTTCGCGTCACCAGGAACAAAACTGTGAGGGCGGTAAGACCCAAAGCGGACAATATACAGCATGTTGGGCCAGCCTGTTACATTTGGTATTAGAGCCGACCTCACTGGCTGTCCGATTGTGCCGATGAGGTCGTCGGGCTCCTTAAGAGGGGTGGATTGTAATATCCCACGTCGACAGGTGAGGGTTTGGTAGCTAACCTTATTAGTAGTGCTTGTTGCTAACATGTTGTACGCGTTTTGGGGCGCCGGGCTTAGAAGTAGGCTCGTGTCACCAGGAACAAACCGTGAGGGCGGTAAGGTCCAAAGCGGATAATATACAGCATGTTGGCCTAGGCTGTTACAATGTCACTCACTAATCTTTTTTCTTTTTTTAATTTTCAAGAATTCTTCACTTAAAAATATAAGTAAGGCTTATGAAAACGGTCAAACATCATGAAATGATCATAAATTGGCTAAATTGGATTAAAAAACAATTTAAAAAAAAATATATATTGAAAGTAGGGGTAAAAAATAGGTTAAGACATAAGTCATCACTTGGACATCTCTTTGGCATTCTCTATAACATGGGTGATGTGCTCTCATTTAGCCTTCCAATGCCTAATTATGAATGCTTTTGATTGAAGGTCCAAAAAGCAAGAATTGTAAAAAAAAAAAAAAAAGAAATACAATCAGTCTTCTACTTACCATTAGCAGCATTTGTTGGCTAATGAATAAACATTAGGACAAAGGACCTAAAAAACACTTCTCAATATTAGTAGACATTTACATTAAACAACTAAAGGTTTGAACATTGTCTACTTTATTGAGTCTTTAAAAGGTTGGATTATTCCTAAAAAAGACTAGCCCGAGCTTACACATTTGCCTCAATCCACTCAATTTTTAAAGGGTTGAAAGGCCACAAGCTTAAGCTTTCCAAAGCAATGATCAATGGTCCTCTACATTTGACAAATGGTTAATGCTAGGGACGGTGAGAGGAAAAGAGGATAAACCTTCACCATTGAATAAACATTAGAGAGCCATATTAAGTCTTATTCACTTGTTGATGCTATCATCCACTCTTGATTTTGCCTCACCATACTCCATCGTGTTCTCTAGTTAAAATCTTAACTAGGTTAAACATCTAAAACGTAAGAAAAACATACTCTAGCTACACTTAAAAAAGTACTTACATGTTTTTAACAATGTTAATAACTAATGAAAAAACTCCATTAAAAAGTCAAAAATAGAAAGAAACATGAACGTTTTGTAATTCCCATATGGCATCACTATGATGAATGGAAAAATCTTCAATATATGCCAACTCATTGGTTTCTTCAGCATGCATGTCCTTTGAAATTCCTGCTCAATAAATCATAGGAAAAGAAACCATGAAAATTCTCTTTCGTTTTGGTATTGATATTAAAAAAAAGTCTTTGTGCTCTTTAAAACACCAAAGATTTAGAAGGGCGTGGGCAACTGACTAGTTAAGAATTCATATTACCTTTTGAAAGCTTAAGGTAAGAAAGAGAGGCTTAGAATGAAACACATTAGTTGTTTTAAAACATAAAAGGTTGTGTCTCTCCTTTGATTTCCGAAAAGATAGGTAAGGTTCCTCTCATCCCAAGCCCAAACTAAGCAACTCAGCTCCTTTGATGACCCAATAGAGCCAACAAGCATGACCTAAAAATAAGGTCTTTTATATCCCTTAACCCATGGAAAATAGCTTAAATGTTATAAGAAAAATCTATTTAATCCAAATGGTCAGAAAAAGCTGGCTCGACATTAGAAATGAACACTTACTCCTATACCAATATGTTGCTCTAGCATATATAGGCCCACTTAGTAATGTTGGTCATGTTAAACATATTTTTATTGCAAAGAGCGATTGCTATGATAAAATCCTACCTTGAACAACACACCACCAGGTGAAGGAAACATTGAAGGATGAAATTGGAGAAAAATCTATTATGCAAAAGATTTAAAAATAACAATTAGAAGAATAAGGATACAAATTAAAATAAAAAATAAATTAGAGTGTAACTACAAATTTCAGATCGAAGGGTGACACCAAAAAGAAAAATAACTTTAACCAAATCACAAAGAAAAAATCAAAAGAATAAGGACTGAATTGAAAAACAATAATCTACCATAAATTTGGATTGAGGTATGAAATTGAAAACCAATATAAATTGTCCGAAAAGGTTAACAAAAAAATAAGAAGAATGAGGATAAAAAAAAAACATTGTAAATTTGGATTGAAGGATAAAGTTACATAATTTTTTATATCATGTAACTTGTTTTTTAGGAAATTGTGAACCCCGCCCGCTAACTTTGCTAGGAAGAAACCTTGGGATTCCTTGAATCTTATTTCAGGCATTTATAATCATTGTGAGTTATCAAGGCATCAATAATTTTATTTATTTTTAATTTTAAGAAGTATAATTTAATTAATCAAGTTTTATATTTGTTCCCTAAAAATTATTAGTTTGAGTTTCATAAACCTCAGAGGCTCTGAAAACTTATATGGTCGTTCACTTTAGGACCCGTGGGATTAGTCAAAGTACACGCAAGCTCATCCGAACACTCATATTAATTAAAAAAAAAAGATATCAAAGATTTTTTTTAGAATAAGATATCAATGATTACCTCTTAAATAAATATATCTCCAACTTGCTATTAAGTTCTTACAAAATGTAATTGAAAGTTGAGCATTAATATGTCGACATGCACGTGCACTCTGCCTGCATCACATAATAATCAAGATAATTAGGAGAGCTTAATTAATTACGTTAATGAAGCTTCCTTCAAGCTACCAAACCATGACAGTGCATCGACATCGACAAGCTTGCCCCACGATGGGGTTGTCGATGAAAGACCTAATAGCACGATTTGGACTTACGTTGATGTTTTGTTCCATTCCATTCATTTTATTTTCCCCCCCATCAACATTCCATATATATATATATATTCATTTCTTTTAAATTAAATTATTTTTCATGTGTCAACACTATATGATTAATTATTCTCTCAAGTCTCAAGCATTTAACATAATTTTATCGATGTTTATAAATATATAATATAGTAGACTAAATCTACCTAACTATTTTTATCATTAACACGCTAGTTAAAGCCTTTTTATATTTGATTCTTTTCTTGTCACGCACATCTTATCAATTGCAATTTAGTATTAATATATAGTTTCATATAATCTATGTCTACTGTACCTAAACGTTGGCTCCTGGCAAAATCTAACCGTACATCACATACGAAAAATATTAAAATATTTTGCAAAAGAACAGCAGAATATTCCTAACGATACAGCTTTAGATCTTTACAGAAGCACAGGTCCATGAACACCCCTCCCATAATTTCTTAACCAATTATTGGAGGAGAAGGGAAGAAGTGGGAGGAGTAGAATAAAATTAGAATTAGAAAAGCTTAGGCAGTGTAAAGTCGCCTGTAACAAAATTCACTATGGCCATAGACAGATCTTTCAATTCATCTCCACAGTGTAATTATCATTTTAATCTTCTAAACAAAATTAAATGCTTTTGTGTTGGAGGCATTTAATTCTTTTCACATGAGGACTGGTAGGATAATATAAGTTTCTTTTCTAATTTTTTAAACATAATAAAATAACTTAATTACCTTCTTAATAAAAAATTTTAAAGCTGGAACCCAAGGGTTTTAATATCTTTTTATTTTTTAAATACAAAAATGATAACCTTACCCTTTAAATAAAAAATAAATAAATCATGCATCCAAGGACCTCTTGTTTTTTTCACTCAGGAAATAAATCTTCGCCGATAGATCTTTCTTGTTTTTCTTTTTTTCCCCCTCCTTCCCTCAAAAGTACAGCTTGGTACTTTTTATTGTTGGTGTTTCAAATTTAGACGTTATTATTTGATTTCTATTATTTGTTCTTGGTTTTTTTATAAAAGTTTTATTTTTTTTTCAATTTTATCATTCAATCTCAATTTATCATATATTATTTTTTTAATTTCGTCCTTATTTTTTTTATTTCAATTTTTTTCTTGGCCCTTTTGTAATAGTTTTATTGGTTTAAATTTCATCATTCAATTCAAATTTATGGTATATTAAGTTTTATAATTTGGTCCTTATTCCTTTTATTTTCTTATCCTTTTGTTAAAATTATTTTCCTTTTCAATTTCACCCTTCAATAAAAAAATTATAGTTGTCCTCTAATTTATTTTTTATTTTAATTTTATCCACATTCTTTTAATTGCTACTTTTTTATTTAGAATCCTTATATGTGATTTTTTTTTCAATTTCATCCTTCAACATTTGATTTATTAAGGATTGAGATTCATGGATTTTTTATATATAGTGTTTCTGGTCTAATGACTTGGGTTACAGGTTTGAAAAGTTAACAAGGGTTAACATTCTTTTTTTGGCTTATTTTCTTTTTCAATTTCATCATTCGAGATTATTTTTTATTTTTAATTTTTTTGTGGTTTTTGGTGATTTCTTATCTATCAGATTATCCCGATCTCATGATCTAGGACGTGAGTTTGGCAGGTTAACTAAGGATTGCTCACCCCTGATCGCCCAGATACATGTCTATCATGCTAACTTTGGTTGACTTGCACCGATTTGTTTTTATCCATTCTTTACCTAATTTTTTCATTCCATATTTAATTGGTTAAAAATTAAATACTATCATTTTTTTTGTTCTTGAAAAAAGGGTTTTTTTCCCATGTTCTCCTGATCACTTTTTTTTTCCATTTATTATCATTGCTTTTATATATATATATATATATATATATATATATATAATAAAATGAACTAGTCGGAGCTATAACATGAGTCATTGAGTATTTTTTTTTTTAAAACAATCTTACAGCACCTCCACATTATTTTTAATAAAATTAGGGATAACTACAATAGAGTCCATAATCCATATAAATCGTGCTAGTCCCCTCTCAACACAATAGACCTTCCCTTAGATACTTGGTTGTCTCTTGATGATGTCTTCAAGCAGAAGAAAAAATGATCCATTCACATTAAAAAAAAAAAAAACCTAAAAGCCAATCTATGTTTTACATTACATTATTCATTGAAATAGTATAGTAATGTTTTTGTCCTTATTAATTCAACTATCAAAGCTTGCATTTAGAGGTGACATTGTCATTACTGATGATACTTCATGATTTTTTACAAGTCAATCTTTTTATAGTGTAATTCTAATTTCATAACCCAAACCTGATTTAAATTCAGTCTTTTACTAAAAGTTATTTATTTTTAAATTCATCATTTGACATTGATTTATTGAGGCTTGAGTATTGTTATTTATATCACAAGTAGCGGTTTGGTCAAGTTAACCCTGGTTGACTAAATATTTTTATGAAATTGATTTTTTTTTAATTTTATCATTTGGCATTAAATTATTAGCTCTTGATCTTTTAGATTTTTCTCTTTTTTTTGTGGGGTTATCTCGGGTGAGGGTCAGTCCAGTTAACTTGGGTTAACTGAGAGTTTATTTCAATGTCTTTTTTTATTTAAATTCAGCCTTTTTTGTTAGGTCTTTTTTTTAAATCTATTTTTTTTTTATTTTGATCTTATATATCGAGTGGCAGATTAGTCAAGTTAACCCAGATTGAATCGAGTGTTTTTCTTATACGTTACTTTTATAAAATTGAATTTTTTAGTTTCATCATTTGAGACTAGGTTAATAGGAGTTGAGCTTTATGATTTTTTTTTCAAAATTATTTTAGTGGGTTATGTCGATCTCATATCCTAGGTCACATGGTAGTCAAGTTAACATAGATTGAATTGGGTTATCATCATTTGAGCATCATTTCTTTACTTTTTTTAAAAAAAATTGACTTAGCTCACAGCGTAGTGCGGGCCACTTATCTAGTCTTAGCGATGATGACTTATAACTACTAGTGTGTAGCCATGCAACCCCTGTACTCCAAAAAAAAAATCACAAAAGCTAAAGATTATAGCGAGTAACAAATTTACAAATAATTTTTGAAAAAAATAATGTTTATTATATTACATTATAAAAGAACTCGAGTTAGTTTAACCATTCATATGAACAATGAACTAGGTTCATTTTTTTTTAATAATTTTATAACAACTTTATATTTTAGCTCAGTTGGTTGACACATATGTTGATGCTAAAAGGTCATAAGTTTAATTTTTGCTTGCAGAAATATTTTTTTTTTAGGCAACACCGACCTGTCGCCTACATATTTATTTTATAAAAAGAGAAGGGTTGACAATAGGCCTTTTTGGTGTTTTTTATTGGCCATTTGGGTTTTTTGTTTTTTTATGTTTTCTTTTTTCTTTTTCAATTCATCCTTTAATGTAAGGTTTTTATTTAATGTTATCCTTTAGTATTATGTTGATGGTAAATTTGTTTTTGTATTTTTTATCATAATAAAATAAAAATAAAATTAATTCTACATAGTGGATCCCTAACTTAGGTAGTTGGTTTAGTGGGTTAACTAGAGTTAGCCTAAATTGTTTCTTTTTTGTCCTTTGTACCTGCCTTATCGACGAGGTCACATCACAATAATTCTTATATGATTTAATTTAAGACTGGAGTTAAGTAAAGAATATGGTCTAGAGTTTTTAAATTTGAAATATTGTATCGACTTTAATGACAATGATGAAAAGTTTCCTACAATCTAGATATTAATTTGTTTTACATTCCAAAAAAAATTGATCTAGCCTGCATCGATAACACATGAAATAAACTAGAAATTTCCTAAAAAAATGTAAAATCTAATGGTGCTTCATTATTCATATTATATTATATAAATAGTGAAACTCTTGAATTCGTTTTAAAAAAATAAACTTTTTTTTCTTTTAATTAAATCATTTTCTAGCATAATTAGATGAAATTAGGTTTGAAATTATAGTAAAAAATATGAAATTAAAAGATAGATGACTGAATTATAAAACACATGGAAAACACATGGCTATTTCTACATTTATAAAAAAAAGTTTATGTTGGTTTAAAAATTTATTTTGTTTATTTTTCTCTCTATGAATTTTAAGGGGGTAGAGAAAGTTGTCGATTTCATGATTCTAACAACCAAAATGGCTAAGCTTTGTGTCAAATGATTCCATTCGAAAAGAGAAGTTTGATGGTGATGGTTTTTTTTCCGCCTTTTTCTTGTTGAAAAAGTAGATTGGGTTTTTTGAATTGGGAGACTTGTTTACTAAGGTTTTTAAGATGTTTCTTATGTGTTTTTATATCATAATAAATAAAAATCAAAATAGAATTTTAAGCTAAAAAACACCATAACACCATTTTGTAGCCACCTCTAGGTGGTTGCAATGTAGGTTAGCAGACAACGCGTCATTTGCACTTATATATATATATATATATATATATATATATATATATATATATATATATAAAGGTTGATGAAATGTCTTCAACACCTTATTAAAGATAAATCAAATTAAATAAATAAACAAGAATAGGTGTGTGGGTGTGGCCTATAGACCCAAGCATGTTAGTCTTTTTCTGTATAGGTTAAGCACTTGATTTAACCCCTTCTTTCTTTCTTTCTTTTTTGTCTAAAAACATTGTTTAATATGATAATTCACCTAATCATTAAATTCAATATGGTTCTTAAATAATATAATAGGTTTTCATTAGAATATCAACTATTTTTTTTGCAATTATTATATACATAAGATGAAAAAAATTAATAGTAATAATAAATTTCTCATGAAATATTACAATTACATTACAAGAATTTTAAAGGTAGTGTGTGTGTACTCCTATGGAACATCCTTCTCCCACTCCTAGTTTTGCTTTCGATGTCTCTCTTGAATTCCAACAAGATCTTAATTCAATGTCAAACTTTTCAACTCTTTTAACACACATGCCATTATTTTATCCATTATTTTACTTAATCATTTAAAATCTAAAGTTAGTCATTTATCTTTCTTTTTTTGTAATTTGTTTTAATGTCCATATATTTAGTTCAGCATATATATTTTTTCATCCTACATTTTACCAATATGTCAATCTAGACATAACATATATAAAATCATCTTGAATACCAGTTCCTAAGTCCATTTATAAATATTACACTACCATTAAAACACTAGCATCCACACCACTTCACCAATTTTTATATTTTTATTTTTTCAAATTTAACCAACATAACCATGAATCAATAATTTATTTCACATAAGCCACAATTAAAATTAACTCATTTTCATCCTTACAATTTTAACAACTATAACACAAATTTTTAGACATTATACATCATATGAATCACCATCATGATTTATACCATTCACATTTACACAATCTTATTAATTCACACACTTTCCTTTTTCACTAAACAATCTTATTAATTCACACACTCCAGTAATTAGTCTCTCAAATCATATACATCACAACCACTCACTAATTAACACAATTTTGCATTTCTCTTTCAAGTTCATATAAACCCTAAAATTCAATTATTTAACGCTTTTTAGTTCTAGATGTTAATTGGTAAAATTGAATCATTTGCATGTGATTTTTATAACGCAACATTAATAAAATCAATCCAAATCAACATTAAAACAACAAGTTTATCAAATTTTTCGACCTTTCCTTCATTCAATACACATAGTCATCTTAGGTATACATTTAATGAATCATATAAAAACATCCAAAATCAATCTCAAACAATCCTAGCATCATTAAAACATTAAATCTTATACAATATTATCAAATTTCAAGAATCCCCAATATCATATACACGGCCAATCACAATAAAAATTAATTTCTCAAAATTAATTTTAATTTATCCATAATTATTTTTTATCATGACCTTTCCCATAACAAAACACCAAAGAATTAATTAAATATTTTTTCCCTACCAATGTACACAAACCCTAGAATCTTTAAAAATGAAGATTTTCTTCCCCTCCACCAAAAACATGAAAGAAATGAAATTAATTAAAGGTAAGTTTTGCCTGAGAATCTCCTCCTCTTTTAAATTTTAAGCTTTCTCTTTCTTTATCACTAACTTCCAACCTTTCTCTATCTCTCTAAATCTTTGATTTTGTCTTGTTCTCTTAGTAGAACTTCTAAGCATCACTCCCCCAAATTAAAATTTTGAGAGAACCATGAGAAAAATAAAGAAAAGATAGAAGAGTTTAAACTTTTCTTCTCTTCCATGACCAATGACCTTTCATTGATAAATGAGGGATATTTTTGCTTAATTACAACAATTTCACTGTTAATTGTCCTATTTGTTATTTTTTATCAGTTACCCTGCCATCGGTACTTTTTGTGTACTAATTTCTAATTTTATTTTGTCCAAGATTTCTAAGCTAATTTACTAGGGACTTTCATCTGTAATCATAATATTTTTTGCTCTTAATTTATTTTTTTGTTAAGAATTACACAATTTAATGTTGATTTATAAATTTTGGGTCGAGGGTTTACAAATTCACATTCAGTTTAAGTTTTTTTTACAAGTTTTTTCAATTGTAGCCTTCTATACCTATTTTTATGATTATTTTTTTAAAATGTTTTCAAGAAAGAAAAAATTGAAACAAAAAAGATCAAAAACAAAAAAGATCAAAGTGTAATACAAAGAGAAATCTCATGGTCAATCTCAAATTTTATAATAAAAGTTCTATTTATTACTTTCATTTTTTTTACTCTACAGTCCCTTTAATTTTTGCAATTTTAGTTTAGGTTTAAAAATTAATTTTCTTAACATTTCAGTCCCTGAGTTTGAGATATTAGAAAGAAAGTCACCTAAAAATGACAAATGAGAGATAAAGTTGGTGAATGGTAACTTTTCAGCGATGAAACTTACCGTTCTTGGTGTCAATGGGTTCCATTTAATAAGAAAAGTTCAATGGAGCTGTTTTTTCCTATAAAATATCTGAAAACATATATCAGATTCCATTTAGATTTTTTAATTTGGTTAATTTTTGTTTTGTTTTCTTGGTGGTGTTTTTGGGATTTGTAGGTGATTTATGGTGTTTTCAAGGTGTTTTAAGGTGAAAATTGGTTGAAATGGATTTTAAAGCCAAAAACCCCCCATCCAATTCTTGATCACTATAGCGATGCCTAGATTCTAGGAAGCAGCCTAATAGGCGACAAGTCACATACTATTGCAAACAACCTATTGCCCGCGTAATTAAAAAGAAGGAGTGTATAATCCACTCCTTAGGCAAAAAAAGAAGAAGAAGAGAAAATAACAAGAAGCATGCTTGAGCTTTTTTATTAAGGTTGGTCAAGTGGGCTTGACGCATTAGTACTTAAAACTCTCTTTTTTTTTTCTCTCTTTTCATTAATTGTTTATATTGAATTAGCTTTTTTTAAGTAGTGATTGATATTTTTTTATATTTTTTTTAGTTGAATGCTATTTCAAAGAGATTATTTTGATTTTTCCTATGAAAAGTAAAATAAAAAGGACAATCGGTGTAAAACATCTACATGTGTATTTATCTTTTATTTCTACTATGAAGATTACCTTCATGCTTTAATATTTAATTAGTGTTAATTTTTTTTAGTTCATAAATTTATTAATTTATTTTATAAAGTATAAATAACATTTTTTTATTTCTCAATTAAAAAATAAGAATTAGATTTCACAATTTATTTCGGTTTGTTTTCTATAAGGTTAACGCAATCTCAAACAAACATTATAGCATTTGATTGCTACTTGATTTTTTAATCGCTAATATTTATATCATATAATTAAATAAAAAAATGAGATTTAAAGTTGAAATTATTGTAGATTTTGTTGTGAATCTTAACCTCCATATAATTAATTAAAGGAGAGACCAATTGAGTTCTAAATATAATCATATATACAAACACCACATTTTTCTTCGTCTCTTAACCGATTGAGTTCACATGCATGATGATGTCTTAACAAACTCTAATTTCATTAGCCAAAAAAAATAAAAAAATAATAACTCCAATTTCGCACTTAAAAAAACAAAGGATGAAAAGGATTGTCCTCTATTGTCAAATTAGGCAACATTAGGGGAAAAATGAAAACAATAGGATTAACATATATGAATGTCCGATCACCTGAAACTTTTCCGTACACCAGAAAATTATTAGGCTTGATGAAGTTTATTATAGACTTAAAAATAGATGAAATAAAATATAAAATATAAAATAAAGAGGAGGACAAGAAATCATATTGAAGGGACCTAAGGATCTCATCAATAAGGATATTTTTTCCAACAAAATCTAGTGACTCCTTTGGTGGGACCCTTGTAAGATCTGCTGCACATTTTCATCTCTATATTTACCTACCAGTTCTGCCTTCCAGTCCCCCTCCTCCCCTCTCTTCTTCAATTCTTCGTAAAATATTTGTTCTCGTTGCAGTTTTCTTTTTCCCTCCCAACTTCTGCCATTTATTTTCTATTTTGAAGTAATCTTAATCTCCCAACTTTCCATTTAATTTTGATTTTCTTTAGCTTTTAGCCACAATATTGTAGATTTGTGATAACAGAAAAGAATTAATATTAAGTTGTCACAAGTACTGACAACTTCTGTGTACCCCTTGAACAATGAAGGAGAGTGGTCGAAAACTTGGTGCACTTTCACCATGCGCAGCATGCAAGCTTCTTAGGAGGAGATGTGCTCAAGACTGTGTGTTTGCTCCTTACTTTCCAGCTGACGAGCCTCAGAAGTTTGCCAGTGTGCACAAGGTCTTTGGTGCTAGCAATGTCAACAAAATGTTACAGGTTTAAATCCATGCACCCGATCTCTTTCCCCACCTTCTTTTTTTAATATATAAGCAAAATATTATGTAATGTATATATTGTTCGAACTCTTTCTAGTAAATCTTCTCTTTTTTCCCTTCTAATTCTTTTGGAGGGCCAAGCACGATCGGGAAGGGGATGATGATACCAGAATTTAGTGAAAATAGGGAGAAAATAAAATATAAAAACTATATTAAACTAATGAAACTTCAAATGTTATAAAATTTCAGGATTTTGCCCCCCCTAAAGTTTGAAAATTTTCAAAAATCTCAAAATTTATAAAATAAGCCCTAGCAATATATGAAGTCCCGTACCCGTTTTACAAAATCTGCCTCGTGTTTAGAGATTTACCATAGTACTATAGTTTACACACACACACACACACAAAAGTTAATTATCTGTAATTATTTGGGATATAAAGCATTCAAAAAGTAGAAAAGGTCTTCTCCCCTACATAATTTCTCCTTTAGTTCGGTTATAGTGGTTAGTTTCAGTTGGATAAAGACCCCACTACAGGTAGGATTCCAATTCCATATTCTATTTCAAAGTAGGGAACTGTTTACCATTTGATTCCTTAATTAGTACATAAAAGAGATTAAAGGATCACAATTTAATTAGCTTTTACCTTTTTCTTTTTTTTAAATTGCATATATATGTGAAATCTAGAGGATAAAGTAAAGGGCTTAATCTCCTCTTTATGACCACTAGCTAGTAATTAGCTTTTTGGATAAGTAAGGCTAAGCTTTTGTTCTTGGAATTCTCATTTTAACCAAAAAGAAAAAGGGTTGTCTATCTATCGATGCATTGGTAGAAACATTTTTTTTGTTTAGGAATCAATCGATCGAGACCCAAATTTTGTGGGAATGTTGTGCACCCTCAACTTTGGGAGTGTATACTCCACGCGATAGGGAAAGGGCCTTCAGTCCTGTGATGGCCACAAGAATTTGAGTAGAAACATAAGCTTGGCAATTTGACCTATCCGGAAATTAGCTACAAATTAATGGGTTATGCTTATAATTTGTGCAAATATTTGCAGGAATTACCTGAGCACCAACGAAGTGATGCAGTAAGTTCGATGGTGTATGAAGCAAATGCAAGGGTCCGTGACCCAGTTTATGGTTGTGTTGGTGCAATATCATCTTTGCAGAAACAAATTGATTCACTACAAACCCAGTTGGCACTTGCACAAGCTGAGGTAGTGCACATGAGAGTGCGGCAATTCACTTCTTCTTCCAATCCAGGAGCCATGGACATGGCAGTTGATCAGGTCACCATGGGAGAGTCTCTGTGGTCATGCTAGTTTTTACCTGGCATGCCTGCCTTCCCTTTATTGCTATATATATACTTGTTGACTATCATGGGCTAGCTTGCATTATTCTCAGAACTCTATCGTAGTCGTTTTTCTCTTTGCATCTTTATGCACATATCTACCCGATCATGGGATGTTGCTGCTAATGATCATTAACCATATTGTAAATACTTGGAAACATATAATCATAAGTTATCACTAGTCTAGTTGAATCTTGTACAGCAATCATTTGTCTTTTTACCTCATGTCTACTACCAGATTAATTATTGATCCTTTTTTTCTTCATGATTGGTGGTGTTTGGCAGTTTTATAAGTGGGGCAATGTTATATATCCATTGTGATTGAAATCTGAGACTTTAAAAAAACCTTGTTGGTATACGATTGAATTAATTATTGTTGTATAAAAAATAAATCAGTGATTATAATTGTTTAGTTTATATTGATGTCATTTTGAATTCAAAAATTTAAGCTGTTTGGTGAGATCCCAAAATATTATTTATATTATTCTCTAATACACTCTTTCAAGTGAAAGTTATTTGGACTTGAAACTTGCATAGACCTACTATCTTGTGCTTAATTTTTATCAAATAAATAGGGATAGTGAGATTCAAATTCATGACCACTTGGTTATCAAGGCTCTGATACAATGTAAAAGAACCATCTCAACCCAAAAACTTAAACTGTTAGGTGAGGTCCCAAGATATGATTTATATTATTCTCTAACAATACCAAACATGTATACAAACTTACAAATAGATATAAATAAGATACTAATATGCAAATTAAGAGCCTGTTTGGGAACGCGGTTTAAACCGTATTCCCTAAAAAATTGATTTTTTGTTTAAAATTAATTTTTTTAATGTTTTTAGATCGTTTTGATATGGTGATGCCAAAAATAATTTTAAAAAATATTATTTTAATATATTTTTAAATGAAAAACATTTTAAACTGCAACCATTATTACATTTCCAAACACCAGTAGGCATAAAAATATTAACTTAAACTTAAATAATGTAAAGTGATTACTTATTGAAGCTATTAAAATCTAATTAAGTTGAATATAAATTGTTATGAAGGTTTAATTCTTTGTAGTTAAGGTTTTATTGCTTTCTATTTGGTGTAAACATAATATATACAATTAGCATTCCAAGATTGTAGCGACATTACCTTGTTTAGAAGTATTTCTAAATAAAATTCATGAACTCAAAGAGATAATACTCAATATTTTTATATAAAAACTGAATTTAAACTCTAGAATGTGAGAAAAAACAGAATAAAACAAAACTTATAAAATAAAAAAAAAAACTAAGTTGAAACTGAGGTGAAAGAAAGTAATAAAATTCTGCAAATTTGTTTTCAAAAACACTCCTTCAACCGTTTTATAAAAGATTTTAAAATCAAAATCGATATAAAAATAATTCTAATAATTACCATAATAAATTCCCTATATTATTAACCTTATTTTGATTGGGTCCCCCTATCATTTTGATTCTTCATGAGAATTTTGATTAATAAACCCAAAAAGGTAAGAACATCCTTGTATTCAAGTCTATTTATACCTTTGGGCCTTTGGCAGCATAGAACTGGATCATTGAAATGAGCCATATTTCTACGAATTAAATAGTTTAGAGAGTTGTTGCCTCAGATTAGGAGGCTCCATTTCCATGCCGTCCACCAATCCTGCCATTCAATTGGTGGGATTTTAAGAGATGCGGAGGCGATTAAGGAGGTGTTTTGCTGGCGGTGCAGCCAAATTTTATTATTATTATTTTTTATATTTTTAAATTATTTTAATATAACAATATTAAAAATATTTTTAAAAACTAAAAAAATATTATTTTAATTTATCTCTAAATAAAAATACTTTAAAAATAATACTATGTACTCTTTATACACCCTTAAACATGGTTTCAATAGTTTGCGGCTATATATTTCTTTTCTTAATGAACAAGATAAAATTGGTTTTTATTAATAAGGTAAAGCTATAGTTTTAAAACCTGGCTTGATTTGATAGATCAACTTAGAACTAGAATTGGGCTACATTTATAAAAAAATAGAGGTGGTTAAAAACCCGGTCGATCTGGCGAGTCGATCCAGTGACCCGGTTGACCCTGCAATACTTGGTCAAAAACCCAGTTGCAACCCGTTGATTATTTTTTTATTTTTTACAAAAATAATATTATTTTAATTTATAAATAAATAAAGTTGACTCGGTCAAAACCCATGAGGCCGGGTTTTTAAACACTGGGTAAAGCCATAAGCAGTCGGTGGTTCCATCACCGGTGCAGTACAAAATCCAAGACATATATAATAAGGCGTCTCCGCCGAAACAGAACCTTGAACACAAACAAAGCCTCCAGCCCATGAATTATAAAAGCAAACAAAAACATTTCCGACAAGAGCATCCTTCCAACATATTTTAAGGTATACTCGGATCAACTCAACTTACATACCAATTGAAATTAAGTTTTCTTCTTCTTCTTCTTCTAGATTTCAAGAGCAGTGTGGATTATCAAGCTATATTAATAGTTGGGTTTTCTTAGGAAGAGATGCAATATGTGATGGCTTACAAAAATAGAAATTTACAAGTCATCTAAGAATGGAATTTAACAAGACTTCTCCCTCCCTCTCTCTCTCTCTCCCCCTCTCTCTCTCTCTATGATTTTCCCCCTTTGATCGTGATGTTCCATCATCTTGTCAAATTTCTTCAAGACATTTTCTTAAGGATCTCATAAAGTTATGACTTTTTATCAATCAGGATCGATATCCATCATAATAAAATAGAGAAGGGGAAAACCCAATTGAATACATCTAGACCTCAAGCCATGAAGACGGTGGAAATTAATAATGAGTAGACGTTCATGTCAATGGTAGAAAAATGCTCTCATGACCTCCTTTTAGCTAGTATGAACATTTTTGCCCACTCATCATCAATGATATCGTTATAGTTGCTTCTTTTACCTTTGTGTAGTGCTCTCTGATCATTGACTTAGTTATTCATCAATGCTATAATTGCGACATCGATATGGGATCAGATATTAGAATCTACATGACTACAAAAGCATATATATACAGCGCCCATCTAGAGCCTTATCAGGAGCCTTATTTTTTACCCAATTATATATATATATATATATATATATATATATATTGATTAGACAATTAATTTTAGCTAACTAATCATAATATAATAAATTAATACAATAGCAATAATACAAGAAATGATCGAGCCCAGCTAGAATTATGTTTAATCATATTGTTTTAATAATACTTCCCTGCAAATGAAATGGAGAGAGGCACCGTAATAATTCAACTTTATTTGTAGAAACATAAACCAAAATAATGAGAGAGGTTTAGTGAGCACATGGGCAATATGATCGTATCAAAAGCAATAAATTGAAGATGGAGTTCCTTAATTTTAAGTAACCTCTTCATGAACAAGGTGAGAATCAATCTTCACCTGAGCATGGAAAAATAGATTGATTGATAAATAAATGACTTTTAAATTATCACAGTACTACAGAAAAGAGAGAAGGAGGAGATGTTTCAAATTCTGAACATGAAAGCTTGGCAGAGAAGGTCAACCAGTACATAGTTCCTTTGTGATCCTATGGGACCTGAGCACAAAACTATGGCAATTATGGCTTCTTATTTCTAATCTCTTTGCGCGTGGGGCATAAATGTAGGAAGATAAGCCTATTATCACCGACAAATCTAGCCGAAATGATCCTATGATTGATCTGGGTTCGGACTCGATAGCTGAAAGTTATCATTGTCATAAATTATACTTTTATACATGGCCTGAACCCACTTTAGCATATATCGTAGCTCTCCCTTCCCTTGGAAGGACGCTGAGCTCGAAATTCTCACATATAGGATTCATCATCTTTCTTAATAGTCATGTACCCAATGCCATTTTGCATTGACAAGGACTTGACTCTTGTTGCTAAATAGGTAGGCATGTCCAAATTTTGAGTGGGATGCATAATATCAATGCCTATATAGGAAAACTTTCCACCTTTTCACTTGAGTTCAAGAGCCTATATAGGAAAACATGGCTTCATTCAAGTTTCCATAGATTGAGATTTTTCCTGCGTGTATTGATCTTGCAACTACATTATGTTCTCGGGCCATTAAACTTCAAATATGGCTTAAAGTTTGAGTCATGATGATCAAAAACAAATCACGCCTCGTCAATCGTTATACCACGTCTTTTAGGCTTGCATTTGTTCTTTTCTTGCATTATGTCATGCGTCCATTCTAAAAATCTAATTTTATTTTATTTTTTATTATTAAACTAAATACTTTTAAAAATGCAATCGATTAAAATTTTAAAGTAAAAAATATATTTCTTCAGTCAGAACACCCTTTTCATTATTCATGCCATTTTTTTATGAAAAATGATTTTTTATTCATAGGAAAATTATTTGAATAAAAACTTAAAGCTTTTAAAATAAATGATTATAAAGATTCAAAATTCAGTAAAAAATATATGTTTCTCTAATCTAAACCCCACTTTTTTATTCATTTATTTTTTTTATTATTTTAATGACAATTTTTTTATTATCAGAAATATGGTTTTTCAACTAAAAACTTATTATATTATGTAAAACAATTTTCAATAAAGAAACCAAAAACAATATCTTGATTATTTATATTGGATTGTTTGAAAAATAAAATAATCATTAATTTCAAAAAAATATAAAAAAAATTACAATAAAAAATAGATATTTTTGTCATTCATGAACGTTTTTAAAAAATAATTATATATTAGGTTCATAAATAATTATTTATAAAATAATTGTTAATATTCCCATAAAAAAATAATCTTATTTAAAAAAAAAGGCATAATCAGTTTTCATATATCATTTTAATAATTTTATTTAAAACAATTTTATTTTAAAATAAAATAATTAAAGATGTAAAAAACGTTTGGGGCCTAAAACAAGGTGGGATGGTGCAGTTACGCTCATGCACCTTGCTTATCAAAAAATTCTAGGCGAGCTTAAGCTAGAAAGCAAAGGCTCTCATATCTAGTTTTTTTTTTTTTTTCAACTCAGCTTAAATAATTATTTAAAAAAACTAGATGAGATGATATATCGTTTATTTATATAAATTACATGTTATTATTACAACAAATTCTAGCCACCTCTAAAGACTAGAAAATTGAGGTTCGGGTAATTTTGATTTAGATCGAATCTGTTTTCAATTCTTGAAACATTCTTTAATTGATAAAAAAAATCAAAATAAAAATAAATAAGAAAAAATCTTTGTAAAATCTAATCTTTTTTTTTTCTAGCATGATTAAAGAGAAAAACTTTCTTCCCTTTTCAAGACCAAACCATTAATATAAGATCAATTTTTTATGGCTGGAATATAATTGACTGAAATCTTTCACTCTCCTCTCTCAACATTCAGAAGTTGAAACATTATAAAAATAATGTATAGGATCGGATGTTAATATTAAAAACAACAAAGACTAAATATATAAAATGAAAAATTGAGGGAAAATATTGTAAAAAATGAAAAATTGAAAGATCATATTTCAATTTAGTGTGCCTAGATTTTTCACTATAAATGTACTATAGCAATCCACCTTTTTTTAGTTTATTTTGTTACATCTCATTGTTTTCACTAATTACTTGCATTTCTAATCTTGTTCAATTATGTTTTTTTATCCTTTTTTTTATTTAAGTATGGCCTTTTTCTTAGCATAGCCAATAAAAAATATTTCTATTACTCATAAAGTAGCTAACGGTATCTATTTGAATAGTATATATATAACTTCTTTTTTTTTTTTCTTATGTGCATTTCAATAGTTAAAAAACCAATTATATTTTAACATATTTGATATAAAATTATTTTCACAACTCGATATAATCTGATTGACTTGAAGAGTCTAAAAATAACCTAGACGATTCTTATTCAATCTAATATTAAATGATAAAATTAAAAAAAATCAATTAAAAAAATAAAAAAAAAACTCAAATCAACTTAGGTGAACTCTCCAAACTCATGACAAAGGTTATGAGGCCAAAATAATATCCTAAAAAGCAACAAAAAAACATAGATTTTTAAAAATAAAAATATAAACTAGTGGGAAAAAGAGATTATTGCAATGAATAGTGTTTTAGTATTTTTTTTTGCAAGAAATATAGGAATAACATTTTTGTAAGAGAAATGATAAAATAACATTTTGTTTAGCACTTTTTGAGGGAGCACATAAAATAAGCATTGAAGAGCTAATATATACACACGCACACACACACTCTTCATTAAGTATTTTATTTATTTGTTTATTAAAAAATAGGTTTTAGGAGTAACTAATAAGATGTTACTAATTACTATCCAAACACCATAAAATATTTTATTTTGAAATAATAAGATTTTATTAAAATATTGTTTTTTTAATTATTAAAATTAAAAATTAATTTAATTTAAATTTTTTTTTATAATGATTAATGAGTCATATCAAAAGATATCAATACCCTTAAAAGCTAGTATTAATTTTTTCAAAGTGGAGAAATAAAATCGTTACGATATTATTCCAATGGATAATATTTCTAAGTTACAACAACAGTATTCTCCCAAGATCAATTAACTTCTTTTAACATTGTCGTGACTATTTCTAAGACTAAGTTAGATACCAGAATGTGAATCCTACCCCGAAACCCTAATGTCCCTATATATGATTACAAGTCTATAATCAAATTCTATATGAATGTATGTGAAATGGGGTCCCTTTATGACAATGATAAATTGAGGATGTTTCAAGACAATCACTTCTAGGTAACTGCTTTCTTACGATTGTAAGAATGCTTGCTTCCGACACCCATTTGCCTTTTGGGGCTCTCTATTCAAGCTCCTTAATAATAATGTAAACATAGAAGCTGAAAAGGCACTATTTTCCAATGCTTATTTGTTATGCTCATGCTGACTTGTATATGAAATGCAAGTGTGAGACTGCCTAAATACTAACCATTTCTTGTACAAAAATTTGAAAAGATTAGAGCTTCATTTCTTGTCAGTATAGTTTGACTAGACGCGCCTTGGATTCCGTAAATGTCCTGAAGTCATCCTTCATCTCCCCATTTGATTAGCCTTGGTTGATATGAGTTGTAACTATATATATATATATATATATATATATATATATATATATATATATATATATATAAATATTATAGATTTAACTATTGCTATTACATCATGAAATAAATAATACTTTATATAAAATATTTTTTATTGTTCAATTAAACTATCTACAATTTCATCACGGATGAAATACATCAGACAATACTACAGCTTTCTTGGTTTCTTAAGCGCGCAAGAATTTCAGGTTAAATATAATCAGGAACAAAATTGGGATTGCGATCAAATTCTACAAATACTACGTCATCAAGCGATCTCCGTCTAATTTATGTAGTGTCATTAAATAATGTTAAACACTAATTTTTTGAATAAAATACAATTAAAAAAATATATTTTTATTTTACTGGGTTGGACCCAGTTCAATGCATTTTATGCTTTGTACTGGATCCGGTTCGGCCGGAATAGTGGAGCATGCCTCCACTGTTTACTGAATAGTGTAGCATGGTTGAACTTCTCATCCGTGTAAGAAGCAGCACCTTGCTGCTTTCCTTCTCCCTGCATTTCGCATGCAATTTACTGTGGGACTCATGAATAGTAAATTTTTTTTTTTCCTTAACCAAACATATTGCATCTGCGTTTTAAGTAAAATGCAGATGCAACCACCTAAACAAACGCTTTCTAAATTGAAATATTATAAGACATGAATTAGAAGAAAATTAAAACATTTCTAGATTGATTCGAGGTACTCCAGGCCTCCAAGGATTAATTCAACAAGAATTCAAGCTCACTCCAAAAACTACTTTCTTATCCTTAAATAATTGAAATTAAGGATTAGAAAATAGATTTAAATTTTGAATTGAATTAATTTGAATTTTAAACTAGGAATTAGGATTGATTGGATCTTTGTTTGTATTGTCATTTTTTATAGGTTGTTTAGTTACATGTCAATTCCTGATGGCTTGTTGTTTCTTGAACATCTATTTATTTGAATTTATTAGTGGTGCAATCTCAACCGTCTAAACATCTCTTCCACTTCCTTTTTTGAGATTTCAATTCCTTATATGTAGAGTTTTTCCATTTTTTAATCTTTACTTTCAGTCAAAATTGCCCAGGAATTTTATATTACGTAAATTTATTCAAACTAAAATGAAGAACAAACTAGTTAGTATGATTTAATCAAGTCACATTTAATAGTTAAACTATCTCGAATATATTTTCTTTGATAATTTTAAATAATGTTCATGTAATTACTAGTTATTACCTTTTTTTATTACTCAATAATAAAAAATTTATTTGATCAATTTACCCTAAACTAAGATTTATTATCTATTATGTTAAATATACTTTGTTTTTCTATTTTTTTGGTAAAATAGTTCTATAACTAGCTTAATAACCCAACCAGCTAGTACAACTTAGTTTTTTTGAGTCAGTATATAAAACTTCTGGACGAAAAATTATAAATTGACTAGTTTTATGTAAAACAAAAAGAAACAAATTTGTAACTCCTGATTGGGTTATTAAAAAATTCTGAAAATTTGCATGGAGCCTTTTAATATGATTCCTTACTTGAGTTAAAATTTCAGAATTTTTAGAGAAATTAAAAAATTTGACAAAAAATCACAATTTGACTAGTTTTATGTTATGAGATGTAATTTTAAATCCGACCATTAGATTGAGCTGAAATTTTATGAGGAACCTTAAAATATATTGAATAAAATCTGGTTAAACTCTTAGGATGAACGGAGCTCGGTATCGCTATCAAAGAATAAGGACCGTCAAATGGAAGCAAAAAGACTCATTAAGGGTAAAATAGTAATTTGTCATTAAAAATAAAACAAGGCAACCCCTTTTCTGTTATGAACTGTCGACTGGGCAGTAACAAACGTGGAAAGAAAAAAGAAAGAAAATAAGAGAAGAACGTGAGAAGTTAAGAGAAAAACAAGAAAAAGTGAGAGAGAGCTTTGAAACTTGTAAGATTGAAAGGCTTAGAACATTAAATTAAGAAAGAATCAAGTGAAGGAAGATATAAGAAAGGTGAGGAGGGCTTGCCATAATAGGAGGAGAAGAAAAGTTGGGATAACTTAGATTGGTAAGTATGAAAAGTTTAGATTCTTACTCGAATGAAGTGTTTTTGGGTTTATTTGAGTAAGTTATCAAACAATGACAATTAAATTTGATTTAATTTCTCATAATCTTGATTTTTTTTAAAATTAGGGTTCTTATAAGAATTTGGGGATTTTGAGAAAAATAGTAAACATGATATAATTGAGGTAGAATAGTATAGAAATAGTGAATGTAAATAGTAATTAAGAAAGAAATTGAATAATGTTGAAGAAAAGAACTTGTAATTAAGGATGACGAAATATAAGAATGAGGTTTTGATTGTTTTATGTTTGAGAAATGATGTTCTTTATCTTAGTTGAAGTATTCAAAATATAAATAAGTGAAGAAATATCATAAGAATGTGAAAAGAAAGAATAACTAATGATAGGAAAAGTTCATGGGAGAATTCTTTAAGTGAATTAAAAGAAGAAAATTGATTAAAACTATATGTTGAAAATGAGGTGACAAATGAATGAAAATTTTGGTGTAAACCCCAATTAAATAAAAGATATTACGTGCTTCAAATTTAGGCACGTAGGAGAAATGATAATGGATTAATAATGTAGTGCAATTTGATTGATTCAAGAGTTGTACCCGGAGCAAGGTATCAGACAAGAGGAGCCGGGCCATCACGAGCAGACGGTAAGTGATTCATCACTTTCTATTAAAATTCAAAGTTTCATTATTAGTTATGAGTTATTTATGACATGTTGATATGAAAGAAGTAGATGAAGAAATTGGTGGTATTATAATTGAATTACCGGTTAGTTGGTATGAATTACCGGTTAGTATAAATTACCGGTTAGTATAGAAGTACCAGTTGGTTAGTATGGAATTACCGATTGGTTAGTAGGAATTATCGGTTGGTATGGAATTACCGGTTAGTTAATATAGAATTACCGGTTGGTTAGTATGAATTACCGGTTAGTATAGAAGTACCGGTTAGTTAGTATAGAATTACTGGTTGGTATGGAATTACCGGGTATATTGGCTATTGATAGAGAATAGCCGGATGTTGGGTAATTCGTATGGAATTACCGGTTGTATTGGCTATTGATGGAGAATAGCTGGAAGTTGAGTAATTCGTATGGGTTTAGCGGGTATATTGGCTATTGATAGAGAATAACCAGATGTTGGGTAATTCGTATGGAATTACCGGTTTGATAGTTGGCTATTTAAGAGGGTTAGCCGGGTTTGAGGTAAATTTTGTGAATTATCAAATTAAAAATTAGGCAATGAGTGTTGGTCATAAAGGTCTTACAAGTATAGGATTAATAAATTATGAATGAGTTATTAAGGTTGATATATAGTAAATTGGTGATGAAAGATAATTTAATATAATTTTGAAGACTTGTGATATAATAGCTTCATCATCTTTAATGTGTTATCTTCCTTATTACTTATTAATGTTATGTATACAGGTTTTTCACGAGGTGATGCGGAGCTTTAAATATTGGCTTTGTGATTTAATCTGTTTATTTTGTAGAATGTAATATATTTGCTTTATATGTAGTTTGTATTATATATAGATTATAATATATGTATTCTGAATATGTTTTGCTTTTGATACTTATACATTTAAAATGTATGAGTAAGGAACTAATATTATTAAACTATTCATAAAGAAAATTAGTAATTATAATCTTGCATGTGTAGAAGATGAATGCATGTTAATATAATAATTAGTTCAATATGAATCTTTTGAGTTTATAATTGTTTGTAGTTAATGTGTTATTTGTTGATGATGTAAGGTTGAGAAAAAACAATGAAGTATAGTTATGTGAAATATTATTTGATGAGATGGGATATGATCCAGGATGGTTGAATCAAAGTGAAAGTTTTGAGTATTGTGATTGAATGAAGTGTAGTCGATAACTTGGTAACATCATAAAACAAAGGAAACTCTGCCGAATTTTTTTTAAAAAAATCTCATAATCTTAGACATACTATTCAATACTTGACATTAGTAAAGAAATGTTTGAGATTTCATAACATTATAATTTGAGGGTGTTACACAGTATATAATTGGTCTTTTCTAATAACTAAACTAGTTCATCTTTGATAATTGATTCTCCTAGTAGGTTAAATAGTATATTGTAGCTAGAAAACTTAGTCCTTTAGTGCAACATAATATTTGGGGAAAATAAATAAATAAAAGGCAAATATTATCTTCTAAACAAGTGTAAGAGAGTAATATAAAGCTATTTTGAGACTTAATTTAACAGTTTGAGTTTTTGTTTTTTGTTGTTGAAATGATTTTTTGATGTAGAATTAGAGTCTTGAGATAAAATGATTACAAGTTTAAAACCCACCATCTTTATTCTCTTTTCTAGTTAAAATTAAGATTAAATATAACATAGTATAGCGATGGGTATGTGTAAGTTTCTAGTTCAAAAGGATTTTACTAACGAAAATGTATTAAAGAGTATAATATAATTTTGAAATCTCATCTAACAACTTAAGTTTTTAATTTGAGATAATGTTTTTTATTTTAAATTCAAAATTACATGCAGAGAGTTTTTCAAAATTTGTGAAAGTTTACCGATAGATAAAAGTTGATGGTTATTTAGGAAACGAAAAAAATTTGATGAAATGGATGGTATAATTTTAGCTTGGTATCGAATTAAAAGGGAATACAAGCGCGCGCACATATAATGAAATCGTTGAAACTTTATAGAGATATTGGACTTTTCATAACTAATTTTAGGTTTAAGTGCTTTCCTGAAAAAAAAAAAAAGTTTTTTATGTAATTACGTACCTTCTAATAATTAAGTTAGTGGATTAGAGAGGAGAAAATAAGAAGAAAGAAAAATATGAGATGAGTAAGAAAAATGATTCGGTGTGATGGTGAAAAAGTTATTATGAGTTAATTATTGTGGGGATATTTAAACACATGTTCATCTAATATCACATGACTTACTTGACGATGAGAGGAGTAATGGTAGCTAACCTAATTAACAAGAGGACACGGAGCAATGATAATTCTCCCAACAATTAGTGAGTCTAGTGATTATTCATATGTTTTCCTCACCAATAAAAACAATACAAACCTGCATGCAACCAATAAAAATATTTTTGTGTGCCTGTGATTACAAACTGCTAGCTTGTTTATTTAGGGGTATTTTTGTTTATTCAGGCTCATGTCTGACCATATGGAATTGGCCGACCGGCTAGGTTTTTTTTTTTTTTTTTTTTTGCCAATCAATATATGTAAAGAAATTAAGGCAAGATAATTTGGTTAATTTAGGCCTTGGTCCAGGTTTCTCGTCAAATAGTTTAGTGTTGGAGAATTAAGAAATTACTTGCGGCGTTCAGCACTGCATTTGTCATGAGTTTTTATGTAAAGCCTGAAGCTAAGAGAATATTTGACTTCAAAGAGAATAGGTAAAAGAATGGCCCTACATTTACTGGCCTTTAAAATGACAAGACCTGTAAAATATTCCAAGCTCCCTCTCCCTCTCTGTGTTTGTGTTTTATTAAAGGAAACTACTAGAAGATCAAGCAAATAAAGCACAAGAATCAAGCAGATGTACAATAGATAAAAAAAACAGCCAAAGAAGCATACATAATACTAATATTTAAGCCCTTTTAAGCACCGCAGAGTGCAATGCTTGCTTCATCGATCATTATAATTTTGTGTATGCTTCTTCATCTGAAAAAAGTTGTTCTAACTCACTTTTAGGACCTGAAAAAAGTACTTATTCTTTAAGTCGTAATAGTTCCTCAGGTGTTGTTCCTTTTGGAAGATAAACTATATCGCCCACAACACACATTTCTCTTCCCAATCGATCTAAACCTTGTTTTCCACTAAACCAGTTGCAATTATGGCTTCAAGTTTCTTTGATAGTAGCTAGGTCCACAATCATATATTTAATCCAGCCATTATATATAGAAAATGAGTACTAATTAATGTAATCAAATTAATTAACCCTTTGATACTTGGCTAGGCAAGCTAAAAACACCAAGACGACACCTTTGATATCCTCATTTACAACATTAATTGCAAAAGTGTCTTATCACCACTATGCTTTCATGTCCTTGTTGATGGAATATTAAGAGAGACTGTCATGGTGATAGTGTAGTACTATGAACTTCCTTTTCAAATCCAACCGAAGAAGTTTCACAACCGAAAACAACCCACCATGAAAGTGATGTTGTGCTATAATAAATCAAACACTAGCTTGGTTAGAAAGTACTTTTGCAAGTAAAAAAAACACATGCCAGTCATCTCCAAGCATTCCTACATTAATCAGTTGTCCATATTACAAGTCATCCCGCAATATACGGTGGCACATACACAAGACTTGCCAAAGCCTCTTGCAGCCATTGTTCATCGTCATCATCATCGTTCTTGATCTGCAAATTAAGCACACAATAACTCTTAGATTCATAAAATTTTAATCTTGACAACTTGTATATATGAATTTCCTTCTTCTTCTCTTTTTGTGACAGGAGAAAAACTCGAACTCATCAAAACCTTTAAGAAAAACGAGGAGGGTAGTTGAACTAAGATTAAGGTGTGTTAATTGATTGGCTTTAGAGATAAAGAAAACAATGATGATAAAATATAAGAACCCACAAAAAAAAAAACAAAATTACTATACCTGGACTGCATTGCTAGTGCAATATGTTTCTTTTCCATGACGGAGATAAGGAATACTATCATCATCCTTCTTAACCTCAGTTTCTTCTTCAAATATTTCATTGTTCCTAGCAAATCTCCCGCGAACGCGAACTCTGCGGTCAGCTAGGGTTTTTCGGCAAGCATACTGTAATATTGTTGCGGGAATCATATACAGGTTAAATTCACATCTTCTAAATATAGGATTAAATATGAAATGGTTTAACTGAAACTTAATTACCTTGATGGTCTTGTTAAAGTTCCTTTGGTTTCTCTTCTTCAAATACCTTGAAATTCTGTCTTTCCTCTCTTCCACCGTGTACCGGCCAACCTTGGCCATATCGGTGCTTTCTTTGGCTGTTATTAGGTTGTATTCCAGCCTCTGAAGGAAAATTAACAAATCATGAGCACCAAAATGAAATCTATATATATGCTTGGAAATTGAGAAGTAGAAAAATCTCTCTGAAAATTCTATATATCATCATGCAGAGGAGTCTTACAAAAAATGTGCGTGGCCAATTTTCTTCAGCAGCAGGACAGATCACAGGCGTAAAATTTGGCGAAAAACCATCACAATCCTCCCCATATTCACACACATCCGATATTTGAAATCCGCAACTAAAATTCTCAATTTTGGCAATGCCACCATTAGACCCCATTTTATAATCCATCCATGTGGGCACAACCATATCAGAAATCCCAAATATTTCAGGCATTGAATTCGTTGCTGGAATCGGCGACATGATCTCAGATTCCCCTTGAAAAATATCAAGGGCACCACAATTTTTATGATCATAAAACGTTGGAAAGCTATGATCTTGATGATCACCCAACTTTGCTCCACCACTAGGACTAGAAATTGCACCACTTGACATATTTGTGCTAGAAAATGAACCGGTTCTAGCATATCTATGATCTTGATCCATTACAGATGAAATCTCTGAAAATTCATCTGGAGAAAAGTGATAATCAGAATGGAAATGAGGAATGGAAGCCATTAAAGAGAGGAAATGGAACTGGTTTGTGGGGTTTAGCTTCTGTTTTTTTTTTTTTTTTTTTTTTTGCCTTGTGTGTCACTAAACCAATAAGGCTACAACATATATAGGATATAGCAATGTGGACTGTGAACTGGCTTTAGGCAACTTGTTCTGCCCGGAACTGTCCGGGTAGGACGTAGGACACAGGACATGGCATGATAAGACACAATTAGGAAACAAGGCTAGCTGCCAACTAAACTGACACTGTGTAATTAGCTAGTTGTACTGTTTTATTAAGCTGTAAACGCATAAATTTAGCAACTTCGGTACTTTTTTGTGAATTTATCCTTCACCACTTGTTTTTTTTTTTTTTTATAAGTGTAATTCTCTACAAGAAAGAAAACTAAACAAATGTAAGGAGCATTCCCTAAGAATTATAAAAACTAATTACCAAGTCCAAACTATCTTAACCAACAGAAAAACAAACAAAAGCTAAAGAAAGTTAAAAAAAATCAAACAAATAGATAGCCAAAACAACAGTTAGGATATCAATCTAGCAGATATATGAAAAACCTTAAATTAATCGACTGGTTGTTCAAACAGGACCCTAGAAACAGATATGTTACCAAAGGTGAGTAAATTAAATGTATAATTGAATTAACCAAATAAAATATAAAATTAATTGAAAAAACCTAACCAAGTTATCAAATAAAAAAAACAATTAGAAATTAACAAAAACAATTCAGTTCAGTTTTGGTTATAAATTTGAGAAACTGAGAAAATTAAATCGAACCAAAATTAAGTATTTTAACATAGAAAAACAATTCAAGTCCATTACTTCAAAGCTTCTCAAAAAACACAATTAAAAAACCCATGGTCTAATTCAATTTTTTTAAATAGAAATCAAAATGGACTAAATTTTTTAAAATAAAAAACCAAAATAATCTGAAGTCCATTACATCAAAACCTCTAAAAAAAACCCCAATTGGAGGACTCAAATACTAATTTGGTTTTATAAATAGAAAATTAAATTGAATCAAACTATCCATTTTGAACTGATATTTCAGTTCGATTGGAATTTTTATCCATACTAAACTAAACCAATTGATGCTCACCCTTATATATCACCACATGTACAAGAGGAAATTTTATGTTTTTATTTTTTTCTGGCTAAAACTAGTCTTACCAGCAAATCACAGGGCTTGTGGGGTTTTTTTTTTTTTTTATACCTCCTAAAATATCATAATTCATTTTGATAATCCAAGAGGACCAATCAATTATACAATTTAAGTTCGGATTCAAAACCATTATATATATATATGTGTGTGTGTGTGTGTGGTTATTACATGTGGTATTTTGTTTAACTTCTTAAATAATGGATCAACATATTTTTAAAATTTTACTTTTTAGCCTAAGTGCAAATATAAAAGGACCAAAAATAGGGTGATAATTCAATGTACCTAGGCTTGGTGGAATGCCAAGTTTAGATAATATGGGTCTAGCTTGCTTCTAAGCCCAATATTCTTAAGTTCAGCTATGAGCTTAAGAAACATTTCAAATGCAGACGAAATTAACCATACATTAGGATGCTACTGGCTTGAACCCAACCTGTAATACCGAAAAACTTCCCTCGCAAACCCTTAGAGAGGGAAGTTATACCCTAACTCGTACATGCATATTAGGGTAGTATTTTCAAAGTACTCCTAGGCGAAGGCCAAGGTTAGTTGACTAATTCTTTCATTCCTGGAAGGAAATTTAGCAACATAATCTCTTAGTTGTTGATCATTTACAAAGGCCTCCTTATATATGCTTAAGGTGTTAGATGCATTATCCTCAAGGGCTTGAGGTAGCCTTTCTTTCCCCCAGGGTTCCTTAGAGGCAATAGAGGAATATGAACTTCTCCGATGTTAAAAACTACCTTTCCCCTTCTAGAGATAGATGCTGGAGTTCCATCCTTTCTAGTTTTAAGGTCTAGTCTAATAGACCCTTGTCCCCTACTACTTCCACCAATTTCTAGTTGGAACCTAAATTCACCACCTGAGAAATTTTGGCGTATATGTGTGATTACCTATTGTCCAAACACTCAAAACTTTATTCCTGAGCATATTAGATTTTAAAACATCATTAATTAGCATTGTTTGTGGAGAACTAATAAAAAAAGCCATCAATTGTTCTTTTAAGACTGGTTTTTGACATTCTTAATCGCTATCAATGGTAAACAATCAAGATATCCTTGGTATGGAATGCATCACAGACATTGTTATAGTTGTTGGCATATCAACCCCATCAAAGATCAAAGTTTCAATAATTCATCAACCAAGTGCAAGCCATTACTCAAGTCGGGATGGCAACTTAGAGGCAATATTAGACCTAGTCATCCCAGCAAGTCTTGGCACATGATGTATCACCCTCAATCTTAACTTCTCAACCCTAAGTTTTCCCCTCTACCATAAGATAATTGTATTATTTAGAAAAGTCTGGATGAAATGACATGAAGAGTTTTTTGCCCTGACAATCTCCTAGTCTTGTTAAAGGTTATTTTTGTTGACGTGAAGCTTTCTTAATAAGTGGTCATTCTAAACATGATCCCTTTAGCCATGACAGGATAGAGTTAGCTATATTTTTTGTCGTTCCATGCTAGAATTCTCCAAAGCCTATTAAACAAGAATATGGGAGAGATTTGGCAGATAGATACATACAAGATGAGCTCTACAGTCCTCATGAGAAAAAGGGATCACTTTTATCTAAATGAGTCTTACACACCCTCATCCCTAAGGAGTGTATCTCTACAAAAATGACTTTAGACATCAACGATGGTTTGACAAATTTATGAGAACATGTCCAAAATATATATAGTAACATGGATTTAATCATCTAAGACGGTGATATTATATGCAAGATCCTCCCTACAACTTTCAAGTGGTCAGCACGAGCCTTGTATAGCAACCCAAAGCTAAGATCTATCATGGGTTTTAATGACCTCTGTGTTAAACTTGTGTCATGATTTAGAACTAGTATACACGCCAAGAGGAGCTCTATAAAACTCTTTGACATTACTTAATCAGGAGGAAAATCCACCAAAGTATATTTAAAGAGGTTCAAAATGCTCAAGGTGAAGGAATTGACTGAGTTGATAGCCTCAAAAGCTTTAATAAATGGAGTGGGGGAATGTTCTTTATGGAACGACTTATATGCCCTAGCAAACAGAAGCCTCTTAAAGGTGAAGCAGGTCATGCAAAATCATATACAGTTAGAAAAACTAATATGTTGAAACATGGGCCTCCATATTTCTACTAAAAGTTTCAAGATAAGAAACCTTTCAAATAGAATCGCTCCCCCAAACGAAGAGAATAATTCCAAGAAAGGTGAAAAAAGATCAGTTAGAAAGCACATACAATACCCTAATAGGAGCTATACAACTCCCTTGAATTCCACCCTCGCAAAAGTCATTACAACCATAAAAAAAAGATCTTGATCAATATTTACCCCTTATGGTATCGGCTCCACACACACACACTTCTAAAAAGTTTTGTTTGTTCCACAAGGATAAAAAGCATGATATGAAAGATCACCTCACGCTAAATAAAGAGATTGAGAGGTTGATGGCCAAGGGTTATCTGAAGTAGCTTGTTAAGAGGCATGCCCAAATGGAATGAGACATAGAAAAATCCAATCAACTTATTCAAGTTCTGCCTATGATCAATATGATTTTAAGAGGGACCTCATTAAAGGAAGATGCTTTTAGTGGAAAATAATTATGGAATATAAGTAAAGGCTTATGAATAGGACGTGTAGCATGAACCAATCAGTTTCACTTCAAAGATGGAGAGTGGGTGATTTACACCTATTAAGATACACTAGTAATTTCAACAATTCTAGCCAATTATGGAGTCCATAAGTGTTGGTGGATGATAGGAGCTCAGTGAACATCCTTTCCAGAGAGGTGATGTCCTATATGAGGATATATTCCTTAACAGTCACTCTTGTAAAAACTTTTTAGGTTGGGATTAAGGGTTAGAAGTGTTAGTGAAGGGCAACTTAGAGATCCCTGATCATGTTTGGACTCTCCAATAAAACTTTATGGTGATAAATATGGCTTTGGCCTACAACACCATAACAAGAATGCCTCTCTTGCATAAGATCAATGCAATCATTTGCACCTGATGTTTAGTTTTGAAATTCCCTACTTCAAAAGAGGTGGCTATTATAAGAGAAACCTAAGAGGCCTCTAGGTATTGTGTCTCTATATGTCTGAAAGGAAAAAGGTCTTTGGTTCTAGACCATTTAAGGTCCTTAAAGGAAGGGTGAAGATCATAATTAAGGCCACAAAGTAGCTGAAAGAAGTGATTGAGAGGAAGAGGAGGGAGTCATCACCAAGATAGGCTCAACCTTAGAACAAACTCAATAACAATTACTGATAGATTCCCTCATCACCTTTAATTTTGATTTTGTTTCCACCAATTCAAACATGTCAGGGATCAATCCAAGCATATCTACTTACAAACATCAAGTTAATCCAACTTTCTCTCTTATCCAATAGAATAAGAGAAAATTTAGAGAGTAAAGGTAACAGACAAAACTATAGAAGTGGATAAATTATTAATTGCTAGTTTTATTTGTAAGGTCATGTATCTGGGCTAGCTAGCTAATATGGTCATGGTAAGAAAAATGAAAAATGGATTATATATGTGGATTTCACCAACCTAAACAAGCATGTTCAAATAATAGCTTTGAGCTTCTTCCTTAGCAGCATGGAGCACATCCCTATGAATATCTTTAGATGCCCTCATCTTAATTATCCCTTGCTTCAGAGCATCTATTTCATTTTAAGTAAGATGAATCTCCTTTTTAGTGGAGCCTAACTAAAGGAGAACACCTCTCATATTGTCATCCAGCTATGTATAAGATACCTTGAGGTCCCTCAGCTCATCCTCCACTATAGCCTTTTCATCCCTTAGCCTTTGAAGGGCATCTGGTTTATCTTGTTATTGGAAATAGCCTCTCTCATTTAGATCCTTTTAGCAGTCTAGCACCCCTTAGAATAGGTGTATATCATGAAAGTCTATCATGGATAAACAATTGTTAGAAATAATAGTCATAAAACTAAAATAATGAGGTCAGACAAGAGAGTTTCTTACATTGAAAGTTATTTGTTCAGTTAAGGTTAGAAAGTGGTTGTAACTCTCATAAAAAATCATGAAGATGTCTGAAGAAATGGTCAGAACCCTTTTCAGGTGCTTCACCACCTCTAGATAAGTCTTGCACACCTTCATTTCTAAAAAAGTATATCTTCATAAAAATAACTTTAGACAACTAAGAAGTTTCACAGATCCATGAGAACATGTCCAAAATATACATAGCAACCTGGATTTAATCATCCAAGACGGTGATGTTATATTAAAAATCCTCCCCATAACTTTTAAAGGGTCAACACGAGTCTGGTATAGCAACCTAAAGCTAGGTTATATCATGGATTTTAATGACCTCTGCTTTAAATTTGTGTTATGATTTAGCACTAGTATACACGTTAAGAGGAGCTCCATAAAACTCTTTTACATTACTCAATCAAGAAAGGATTCCACTAGGGTTTATATGAAGAGGTTCAATGAAAAAATGCTCAATGTATAGGAATGGATTAAGCTGGTAGCCTCTAAGGTTTTAATGAGTGGACTTAGGGAACATTCTTTATGAAAGGACTTGTATACCCTACCAAACAGAATCTTATTAAAGTTGAAACAAGTTATGGAGAATCATAAATGGGTAAAAGAACTAGTATGTTAAGAGATGAGCTTCCCTATTTCTACCAAAAAGTTCAGGATGAGAAACCTTTCAAATAGAATTGATCCCTCGGTAAAAAGAATAATTCCATGAAATTTTAAAAAAGGTCAATGAAGAAACATATACAATACCCTAAGAGAAGATATACAACTCCCTTGAATGCCTACAACTCCCTTGAATGCCACCCTCATAAAAATCTTTACAACCATCAAGAGGAAAGATTTTGTTCAATATCCACCCTTTATGGTATCGCCTCCACGTACACACCTTTAAAATGTTTTATTTATTCTACAAGGATAAAAGGCATGACCTAGAAGACTACTTTACACTGGATAAAGAGATTGAGAGGCTAATAGCCAAGGGTTATCTGAAGCAGTTTGTTGAGAGGTATGTCCATATACAATGAGAAAAAAAAAGTTCAACCAACTTATTCAAGCCCTGTTTGAGATCAATGTGATTTTAGAATGGACTTTAGGAGGGAAAGACACTTCTAATGGGAAAACAAAGTATGGAAAATAGACAATGATTCTTCAATAGGACCTATGGCATGAAGCTATAACTTTCACTCTAAAAGACAGAGAATGAGTGACTTACCCCAAGAGGATACATTGGTAATTTTCATAATTTTAATCAATCGTAGAGTCCACATGGTGTTGGTAGATGTCCTAGATGGGGATATATTCCTCAATGATGACTCATGTAAAGACCTTTTTGGTTAGGATTAAGGGTCAGAAGTGTTAGAGAAGGTTGCTCTAGAGATCCCAATCATATTTGACACTTACCTTAAGTGCTTTACTCTTTAATAAACTTTTATAACAATAGATATAACTTTGGCCTAGAACGCCATAATAGGAAGGCATATCTTATATAAGATCAATGTAACCATCAACATCTGGCATTTGGTCTTGAAATTACCTACTCTAAATGGGGTGGCTATTGTAAGAGAACACTAAAAGAACTTTAGGCATTGTGTTTCTATATGTTTGGAAGGTAAAAAATCTTTGGTTTTGGACCAATTAGGGTCCTTCAAAGAAAAGATGAAGATCAGGTTTGAGGCCATAAAGCAGCTGAAAGAAGTAATTTTAGTGTAAGAGAAGGGAGTTGTCACTAAGATAAACTCAATATTGGAACCAATTCAATAGCAATTATTGACAGATTCCCTTTTCACCCTTAAGTTTGATTTTGCTTTCAACACTTCAGACATGTCAAGGATCAGTCCGAACATAGTTACTAACAAACTTCAAGTCAATCCAACTTTTTCTCTTGTCCAATAAAAGAAGAGAAAATTTAGAGAGTAAAAGTAGCATGCAATAATTATATAAGTGGATAAACTGTTGATTATTGGTTTTATTCATGAGGTCATATATTCGGACTAGCTGGCTAATATGATCATGGTAAAAAAATTAGAAATGGATTATATGTGTGGATTTCACCAACCTAAACAAAGCATGTCCAAATGATAACTTTTGGCTTCTTCCTTAGCAGCAATGAGTTTATCCCTTAGAATATCTTTGGATGCCCTCATCTCAATTATCCCCTACTTCATAGCATCCATTTCATTATAAGTCAGTTAAAGCTCATTTTTAGTGGAGCATAACTGAAGAAGAACACCTTATATGTTGTCCTTCAGTTATGTATAGGCTATCTTGAGGTCTCTCAACTCATCCTCTACTATAACCTTCTCATCCATTAGCCTTTAAAAGGCAGTTTGGTTTGTCTTATGCTTAGCAATGGCCTCCCTAATCTAGACCCTCTCAACCATCCAGCACCTCTTAGAATGAATGCATATCATGAAATTCTATCAAGAAAAAATAATTGTTAGAAACAATAGTCATAAAACTAAAATAATAAGGTTAGACAAGAAAGTTTATTACATTAAAAATTATTTTTCCAAACAGGGCCAGATGGCGATTATAACTATCATCAGACCATTTGGATATCTAAAGGAATGGTCAGAACCCTCTACAGGTGCTTCGCCACCTCTAGGTCTTTCTTCCTACAGTCAAATCTCCTACCAATGACAACTTTTATGGCCTGTATTTCCTCCTTAATCAAGGTGGGGAAAGTAAAGGGGGTTCGACTGAGGACAATGCCAATAAAAATATCGTTAAACCCAGGTTGTCCAACCACTAAGAAAGCACCCTAAATAGAAATCTCAGTAGCTGAAGAGGTCTCTATTGTTAAGAATAGGGCTAGAGGCATCAATAGTGGGATGGCATGATAGGTCTCTACAACTAAGGTTATAACATCATACTACACAGAGGTGGAGACTTTTTTTCTTTTAAAGTTAGCAACATCACCCACAATCTCTTAAAGAGGGTTCAACTTTATTTGACCCCCAACTAGGGGAGAATGACTTCCTCTACCCTCTATTTCTATAGGAGTAGTTGCTCCTGCTATTTTTTCCTCATGAACAATGTCCTTAAGAATAATAAACTAATGTATATTGATAAGTTTGTGTTCCATCTTTACTCTAGTCCTAGCTCCACTCAAGTCAAGAGAAGAAGACACCCTCCTTGATGTAAGCAAGCTCTTCTTTATAGACCTTGTTGAAGGTTCTCATTCTCCTTTAACTATTAACCTTGCATGGAAACAAAGTAAAAAATGAATGCTTAGATACATAGAAATAAGGGATAAAGAGGTTGCATACTTTACAATATGATCTGGTAATGCCTTTTGGTCATCTTATTAATGTCATACTCAATTGAGGTTGAGCCTAACAACACATGTTTTTTTCTCATATGAGCTCAAATAAGGCATACTGTTCATTTTAAGGGGAGAAACTCTCTAATAGTTATCATAACCTCAAATTTCTTACATCTCATCTCTAAGGCTAACTGTCTCTTTATATCTCATTATCAACTGCCTTCTCTTCCACTTTTTGACATGTGTAGGCTTGCCCTATAAGGTCCCTTTCATAAATCCAGCGGGTATATTGGTGAAGGTAAAAGAACTAGCACCCATCATTGTCGTCATCAGTACTAGCAATCAAATGGTAAAAAGTCCTAAAGATGTTTACTATAGGCTCAATTCCAATGTGCCTAAGGAAATTGTCAAATGTAGACAAAGTTACCCATCCATTGGGATCCAGTTGCTCTAGACCCAACCTATAATACCAATAAAACTTCCATCACAAACCCTTAAAAAGGGAAGTTATACTCCAATTCATACATACATATCAGGGTACTATTTTCAAAGTGCCCCCAGATAGAGTCCAAGGTCGGTTGGCTAATTCTTTCATCCTTGGAAGTCCTTGCGTTATAGTAATGTCCTGGTACATTACAATAAAATTGACTAATTAAGGAAGAGCTTGTCTGTTTGGTACCATAAATGGTCTCATCATCAATCTTACAAGTTAGTCTAATGAAAAAAGGATAAGGCTTGAACCTTTCATCTAATAGGAAATGAATACCAATTCGATGACCTCAAACCCTTAAGGGTTGAAAACTTTTCTCACTCTACATGTTCAAGTTTTATTACCCTTTTCGAAGCTATAAGTTTTTAATTTTTATGGGTTACGTAGTATGGAACCTTCTATAAGAATATATGATAAATTCTTGATAATTTAAAAGCTGCATGATTTGACTCAACTAGTCTCAAACAATAGATTACCTTAAACCCACACGGGTTGCTCAATCTATATGTTCAAGTCCTTCTATCTTTTCAAAGCTGTGAAATTTAAATTTTTTATGAGCTGTGTAATGTGGGACCTTCTATTAAAATATATAATGAATCCTTGATAATTTAAAAACTAGCATAATCTTACTTAACTAGTCCAACAAATACTCCAAGTTAGTACTAATAATGAATGGCACAAAGGAACTAGCAAACACTCTAAGTTTTGTGTGTGTATACAGTATGTAGATGAGAAGCATATTTATGTGATTGAATTTCACTCTCTTTATATTTTTTTTAAAAATATTTGTAAAATAACATAGTTTGAAAAATAATTGGCAAATTAGCATAATTTATACATGTTGCCATTCACAATCATGATTTTGAAACGCAATAACTTAAAATGTCACTATTCTAAGTCACAACATGTCATGCAATTTAACTTGCAACTCTATTCTCTCTCTAAACTCCAACCATCTACATTGTCTCTCTTTAAAAAAAACAGTCAAAATTGTTGCCCATAATCTTAGAACACACCAAAAAATCACTCTCCCCATCTCCAAGCCTTCATTCACCATGTTTGGCATCAGAATCGCCGCCTAAAGCAATGCCACCACTTCCTAAGGCATGTGCATTAGACGGCAACCACTCCCCAGTTAAAAAAAGATAAGTAAACAACCTATATTTGTATTAATTTGGTGTGTTTCATTGTTAATTTATGTTTAATTTGTGTTTGCTTGAAATTAGGATTTAGTTTGTTTGAAATTCGGGTTTGATTGAATTGTGTTAAATTAGCTATGAATTTATACCCTAATTGAAATTGAGAAATTTGATTAAATTTTATTAAATTAATTATGCATTTAGGGTTGATTTCATGCAATTGAGCATGAAAACAAAAAACATGAAATAGTTTAAATTGTTATTAGTTTGGTTTGCATTGATTTTTTATATAAGTTGCTGAAAATAAGGATTTTGATTGAATTGTGTTACATTAGCTATGGATTTATGAAATTAGGATTGATTTCATGTAATTAAGAATGAAAATATTACAAATTACGTTGAATTTTTATCAATTATGCTTTATGTTGATTTGCAGCTAAGTTCTTGAAATTGAGGATTTTGATTGATTTATGTTAATTAGCTATGAATTTATACAATTAGGGTTGATTTCATACAAATGAACATGTAAGCAACATGTTAGGTTGAGAAATGCCTTACTAGGAAAACATGTCATGCTCGCCAATATATATTTCTCAATATATTTATAATGTACTTTGTTATAGCTATATATCTATTATTTTTAATTTTTTTTGTTTATTAAGGTTTTTTATTTATTTATAATATTATACTTGTTGAATATTACATTATATAGGTACATTTATATAGGATGCCTTGTACGCAAGGTTGTGGATCTTTTTTTATGAGGAGCATCAACTCTCAGATGCTAACTTGCTTAGTACACCTGATTTATTTGTTGGAGAGGTAAAGTCATGGTACTTGGTTATTAGGTTCGCTAATACTTTTGTTTTATGAATGCAGGACAAACACAAATCAGAGAACGCATTTATTAGTAATGTAAGTATATTTAACTTGTTATGTAATGTGATTAGTAACTTCAATTTAACACTTTTGTTACTTTATATTCAATGTACTTATGTTTTAAATTATCTATGAATATGACATGTTGTATTGTAGGATGAGGTTAAGATGGATTATCGAATACATAAGATGATGAAACTACATGATCGGGTTAAGCCATTTATGTTCCAGATATATTTTTTATACATTAGTTATTTTGAACACTTCAAGCTTGATCATAGCTTGATCTATGCATAGACTGAGTGATAGAGACATGGGATGCACACATTCCACCTCAAGAATAGGGAGATGACACCCATATTTTAAGACGTGGCTATTTTGCTTAGACATTCCATCAATGAATGGGTAGTCACAATCAAGGAGTATGTGATCAGGTTGTGCTATATGAGCATGCATTTGGAGTGGCACCCCATTTTTGTAAATTGAAGAGTGGTAGTATACACCTTAAAAGGTTTAAGAAGATAGTTGTCACACCACCAAATGAAGCTGCGACAAAGTTTTATACAAATATTTATTATATTATTATTTTAATTTGTGATTTGTAATGTTAGGTTATGTGGGATTAAAATGTTTGATAATAATCTCATACATGTGTTGTCATTTTATCAGAGCAAGCTAGATAAATTGCAACCTTTCTAAGTATGTGTTTAGTAATTCATTTGTATTCAACTTAACTTTTACCTATTTAGTCTTTTTATATGTTTGACACTTGTGTTTTAAATTATGTGGGCTCTGTATGAAGATGAAAAACTACCAATTACACTTGTATTTTGCACTAGTTGGATGGACATATAAACAATTATGGTTTTGTTAGTGTTTTTAAATGGATGAGATATATTACCTTGATCAGGTAATATGACAGTTCGACTATGAAAGGTAAGTAGGAACAAGATATTTACTAAGATGCATCATGTGATTACAAAGGATGAATATATGATTTGGTATATGGATATAACATGTCAGGTCATCACACCATATCCCGAGCAAGTTCCTCTACTAGAAGACTTGCAATATGAGCAACATGTATATCAAATTCAAAAGACCGTAAGTGATCATAACTTTTTAGAATTAATATATGTTGAATGATGTGTTTTATTTGTAAAACCTTTAATGTATAAATTTAATGAATTTTAGGTTGTCTTTTTATTATGAAAGTGATACGAACTAAGTCAGGTCCAAATTTAGCCTTAAAATGTTTGTTAACCAGTTTGACAACATCAGACATATCTTTTAAATCGTACATCGGATCAAGATGAAATTTTACAAGGAGATACTGGACATATAAAAATATGTTTTGGTAAGCTTTCAGGTCAAATGAAGTCTGATGACATATTATTTTAAAAGGTTGAAGTTATTAAATGAATCTTGTCAAATCTGTCAAACTAGACCTCCATGTACTGTTTCGAAACTATCTGGAGCTACAGGTTGCATTTTGTTGCGATTAAAGTTGGGATGGAAACTAGATATCTCAAGCTTTCCAACCATATATTATAGGCCTAATAATTCATCCAGAAAAAAAAAACGATGTGTTTGAAGTCAAGACTAAAATCCGCCAAGAATGTGTGGAAATTGGAGATTCAGGCTACATAGAGAAATTTTAGCATGAAAACTTTATTTTTATTATCTTATTTTATCTATTTATTTTTGAATAATTATTTTTAATTTGGGTTTGTTCTGATCTATTAGACATTGTTTAGGGGTTTATTTCATTATTGAACTCATGCTAGTTAATTATTAGTTTAAGCCCATTAAATTGCACCAAAAAAGGTTTATTGGGGTTAGTTAGAGGAGATCATATTATTTTTGTGAGCTGCAAATTTAGACAGCAAGTGGAAGAATAAACGTGATTTTTTCTTTTGTTTGTTTGTGGCAAAACAACTTTTCTTTTCAAGGAAAAAGATCGTATACTAACTTATCAAAGATTAACTGGCTCAGTGGCATTATTCACATACTTAGAGTTCTTAGATACAAGATTATCTTTGGGATGAAGTCTTTTTCCAATACATTTGGTTTTTAGGTACAGGGTTACCTTTAAGTCAAGGTTATATCAAACCTGATTGTTGGTTTTCTGGGTTGTTATCTATTTTGTTAGGGGTTACTTGACCATGTGATCAAAAGGTTCGCATCAAAAAAGGTCAAGAGGTTGTCTTTATACTTTGTAATCTTGATGAAGAAGGATGAGGATACATATATGCATCTCGTTAGCTCATTACTTATCGCACTGCACTTGCAAACGTGGGAGAGATTAACTCATGATGATATCATGGTTAAGGATGAAGCCACCTAGGCTTCTACAGTTGTGCTATTAACAAACCCAGCCCATCCATTATACGACATACGATATTTTGTTTTGTTGTTTTGTAATTGAGTTTTATGTTGTGTTGTTTTATTAATTATGAGTTTGCAATTAATTTTAATATTTTTAGTATATTTATAATATTGTTTTTGATTGGTTAAGTTGAGATTTGGATTTTTTCCAGATATAATGTGGAGAACTAGAATATTTGAAGTACTAGAATTGAAAATCAAAATCTTACGAACAAAGATAACATGATTGTTTATTGAGATTATTGAATTTTTGGATTTGCAAGTGTCATGAACCAAATATTTGTAAGATTAACAATCCAAATAATTGTTAAGCAAGTGTCATTAACCAAAGAATTGGAGTTATTATGCAATTGATCCTAAATTCAAATGAAATTTTAATTATAAAATTCTTGATAAAAAAAAATAATTACAAGAAATGAAAACATGACAAAAATTATAGTTATTATGTAATTTACCATAAATCCAAAAGAAGTTTCGACTACAAGCTAATTTAAAACCACATAAATTATTAGAAATGAAACATAGAAAAAAATATATAGTTTTTATACGATGCTTAATTGTATAAGAAAAAAAGTCTAATCCAAACGGTGTTAGGATTAGTTCACTACCACAAAAGTTAATCATGAATGGACAAACTACATGGATAATTTTGCTAAGATGAAAGTTTTAAGATAAAAATAAACTTAGTAGGTTTCATTTTTAGATCATTAAGATAAAAAAAATGTGTGATCATGTTAAATTATTTTATTATCCTAACACCAATAGCCCAATTACCCTCACTTGTTGAAAATAGACCAAGAAAAACATGACAAACAATTCCTTTTATGTCTTTGTCATTTAAGGGTTGTTTGTGTTTTGATGGTCGTCAGTGTTCCAAAATGCAACATACGAGGAAGTTGCATTTTGTAAACATGACATTTATTTTATGTCGAGTTTTCCAATAGTAACTTCTTTATGTTGTATTTTGAAATTGTGACAAGTGCAAACTGTGTTATTTCACTAGTATTTTATTGTCGCTATGTTATTATGTCAAAATTTCAAGTTTTCTTTTACACGCACATGTACCACTGCAGGGCAGGGCAACATGCAGCTTTCAGCATTCAATTGCTAAGATAGTCTTGGGAAAGTGAGACCTTACAGTGAAAGCGTGTGTCATGGAAGCTTTCTTCAGAGAATTTTGAATGGGGTATCTGGTTCAAAAAGATTTCTTTGAAAGAGTTATCTAAACATATTGCACAATCTTTAGTTATCTTTAGAAGAAAGGAAGAAAAAAAAAAGATTCCTGGTTTACCTATACTGTATCAACACAGATTTAGATAAATCAAAAGGGCAACATGGGAATACAAAAAATACAATGAAACTGCTAAATAAAGGACACTGGGGGGGTTGCTTCTAGTTCAAAGGTTTATCTTTTCATGAGCCATTTGCCACAAAAAGCAAAATGAGGAATAGACAACGGAAGAGATATGAGGATTTTTTTTGTTTAGACAGTACTCATCGTATCAGGTGCCTCTGCCTGCCCTTCCCTTCATATCCCATCAACCAACTTAGCCAGCAATCCCGTGATTATACTGCCCACTTGTGTTTAAAGAATGGTTCCCTCCTTAATTAAGCGGTGTTCTTATTTCTAAAAAATTTACATATTCCAGAGGGGGACGTAGTTTTTAGATATTTTAGAGGGCCCAAACATGGTTAAAAAATCCTAGAGATTATATGAATAAAAGCAGCTTCTTTTTTCCTTCTTCCAGAAATGTATGGTGCGGTGCTTTTCAGTTTTCACCCTAGTTTGCAGCTACAATCTTGAGGTTAGCTATTCTAGATATCTCTTTCCCCACCATTGCCATTGAAGAGGTAACTTAATCCTATATATTCTCTCAATCTACGAAAGAACCAAACAAATTCTCGAGGGAATAGATCACAGTTACTTGTGACAGTCGTAGTTAGGGGCTTTGGGGGAGGTACTGTCATGATCTGACAGAATTGCATCTGATGTCTTTTTTATCCTCTCTTCCAAGTGGGCTCTCTATTCATGGTCCAACAACCTCATGTTGGTGCATGAGGCCTGGAAGTGAATCTAAGCTGTATCTTTTTTGAAGCATAAGATCACTACAGCACTTTACCTATTCTTTAATTATTTCAACTCTAGAAGTATTCTTGTTCTATAGAGGACACTGCTTTTGTTTTTCTCTTAGGCATGTTGAGAGGATCCTTTGTTCAAAGATTTGTCAAGCTTTTCTTGTGCAAGCAGCTTGGCAATGCCCCCTGATATCAGGTTGCTTTTCTTGTGCAAATCTGGCAGAAGATTTGACTGAAACAGCAATGTTCTCGCGACAGAAAAAGGACGTATAAATAAGCATGAAAGACAATCCCTAGTGAAAAAATATTGAGATGTTGCGAAGAACAAATTAATTATTAATCAAACAATAATCCCCTAATCCTGTTTTGCTTTTGCCAATGGCCTGTTTTAACATGGAGCTTTCATATGCCAAATATTCTGGCATCATGGCAGGGATTGTATATGTTTAATTATCGCTCGATTGCGTTTATGACTGGGGAAAAAAAAAATGGGTGCAGGTTCTCATTAAGATTGCCTGATAACATCCGCTGCTTCAACAATTCACAATTTAAGATGCAACTTCAAAGATCCTTCTTGATTGATTTATATTTATTGCAGGTTACCGTTGGAACTCGAAGAGCTTAACAGTGAGGGAGGGGCGGAGGGATAGAGAGATGAGGTGAGTGATGGATAATGCCACACTGAAGAAAATTACCTCTTATATGAAAGTAAATAAATCAAAATCTTGCGAAGGTAATGTCGACAAGCACTTATGGTCGGGCAGGTCATGCAAATTACTCCGATTATTTACACAGAATATGCCTAACAATTCTAGTTGCTGAAAATAAACAGGTAACTTTTTTTCCGACAAGTCATATGCCTTGGAGAATTTATGCCAAAGCAATCCTCATACAAGATGGTAACGACTCTGATCCACGACCTACAAAGCATGGCTGTCGGTTGAGTTAGAATAGAACATGTTCAAAGCTTTGTTAAGATGATAAATATTTGAAATCAGTGATATTAAATTACACAAAAATAGTCATTACTGATAAACTACAAAAACAGAAGGTCTATTTCAGCAAGGCAGCTTCAAACCAATGAAAGTTCATGTGCGAGTATGCAAACACCCAGATGAGAAGGAGAGATTGCCCTTAAAGGTTTCATCCAGGGACATTGGCAAAATCATTTCCTCTTTATAAACCAGAACAGAAACTTACCCCCACACACCACCCCACCTCTGACACACAGACTGAAGACTAGGAACATGCATACCTGATTTCTATCTAGAACCTTGCTAGCTACATGACAGCTTGAGGCCTAGTGTATGTTGCGATTAAGCAATCCTCGGAATGAAAAATAAAGATCTTTGTTATCTGTCCCGAATATCTCTTCTGCTTTCCTTAAAGTTTCCTGAAAGATAATATACAAAAACATGTTACTCCTATCAACAAATGAAGTATGAAATATTCAGTTACATCAATATATTTTGTAAATTGAAGGATTCAATGCAACCTCTCGAGTTTGCTCTTGACCATTTAGTTTCTTGATGTTAGCCAGAAATGCACTGAACTGTTCATATGATAGGCGACTCCTAAATTACAAATGTAACCAAATTAGTGATAGAAGAACACAAATAATAGAGCTATAAATTTTAATAGCTGATACAATCAAAATACTAGACTAACCTGGCCTGACGAAAGAACTCCTTTCCATCCACACGTGGAGCACGCCCTAAAGAAAATTCCATTATAAAATTGAATAATGTCAGATGAGAAAATGTTATATTAAATTGTGATAGGATTGTAAGATTCCATAGACATCAATCAACAAATAACACAACAGAATGAGCACCAGAACAGATACCTGCTTGGTAAACTGTAAGAGGAGACTAGACTAACAAACAATAGCAGCAAACAAACAGATGTGTTGCAAATGGTCTGATATTGATATATGAAAATTTGAAATCATAAGAGATATAAACCTGGAATTGGATGTCCCCGGGGAGGAGAATTTGCCGCTGATGATTGCTGGCTTGATGGGTACCATGAAGAAAAGGAAGCTTGGCCATCATATTGAGGCTTTGTAGGAGATGTTGCACCTGAGGTTATCTGAGGAGATCCAGCAGCAGAATAACCTTTAGGAGATGCACTAGTAGAAATAATTTTTGGGGTTCCAGATGGAGTAAGTCGTGGTGTAATATATGGAGTGATAGAATATCTTTGCCCAGCATGCCTTGGAGCTGTTAAGACCAAACAATCAGCTTATAATTCGTGAATAACATGTACAGTTAGCCCTCTTAGCAGTAATATTATCATTCATTAATAACCTCATGTAATCACAAGAAATCGCCAGATTTCATAAAAGCTAGCCTGTTTAACATCAATCAACCATTAATCAAAAAATAAAATAATTACTATATATAATAAACATAAAAAAGGTCTGCTATAGGATATAAATATACTCCAAGATGCATATTGTGGTAACCATTTAGCGATTGAAGAAATCACAAAATCTCTCACAATAGAATGGGGAAAATTATACAACAGGCAGCAAGAGGCTTGTTTCAGTAAAATTAACATTTTTAGATAAAAGGGTAGAGCTGAATACAAAGAGCAACTTTCTTGATACTCAGTTCTTGAGAATTAAGATAAAAATCCAATAACCACTGGTTTCACTATATTTTTAAGGCAGTCGTATTTGAACAAGACCTTTCCCTCTGAATGATGGCACATTAACGCATTACATCATCAATATCAAAAATTATAGCTGTACATTTTCACTTGGAATGATTTGTGCAGATTCTCATTTGCGACTATTACTATGCTAGATGATGTTGTAGTAAAATGCTACTTTACTACTTAAATAAATGCAGTCTATTGTTTATGTTTGAAAAGTAGCTAAAAATGAATGCACAAAAGGTAACAGAACCCTACTTAAACCACTCAAAATAGATACACTTTAATACAGGATACCATAACAGATGAATGGATCTATTCTAGAAAAAAACATAACCATATATATTAAAAAAATAATAATAATAATAAAAGAAGAGCAGTCCAATACCCTCATCAGTGTTTCCCATATCTGTAGATCCATTGAAATTATGGTGGGCCACATAGCCATTCATCCCCTCATCTACAAAGCAAGAGAGTGTGGAGATAAGAAAATTGGTAATTTCCAGGGAGAAAACAGTTTGTATGCATCATGGTTTTATTTCAAAGAGTTTACTCAGTAGAAACAAACTTTATCAAGCCAGGTTATTAGTACCTTTTTCAGAATAGGCTCTAGGAACTGATTGATCACAGGTGCCAATATCCACAGTTTCAGCTTGCTGCTAAATAATACAAATAATCAGTGTCTCTTGAACTTCCAAAAACAAACTCTACATATAAAAAATCATTATTAACTTGAATTATATATCAAATGACCTATAATAGCTAAATGTGCCATCTTACCGATGAATTATCATCACTCAGTGACTGCATCAGTTGCCTCTTAAACGTCTCCAACTGCCAATACTCAAAACGTTTTAATAGTTCCTTTCGGCAAATGTCAAACATCATAAGCAACACCCTAGACTAAATATACAAAATGACATTCTTTTATAAAGATGAAACAATGAAGGCTAATCAGCAAACAGCTATTTTTGTTGCTGTGTTTAGGTGTAAGATGTTAACAGAATCCTAAACAGAGACGACCCATATAAGCAAAACAGGGAAAAAAAAAAATACAAGCATTTTGAATAACTAGAAGTCTAGAATCTCACCTTCGCCAAATCACGTCCAAGTTTCTTTGCAGTCATTGCCAATGAATCCTTTTCCTTCGAAAGTTTCACCTTCATTTAATATCAAAACAATGATCAGATTCAATTCTGTTAACAAATACTAATAATCACCAAATAAGATTAGAAAAAAATAAAATTGTCTATTCCCTTCCCAATAAAACAAAAAACCCACCATTTATTTTCTAAAACCCATATCAAAAATCAATAAAATTAAACAAAATACCCCATTTTTTTTCAAACTCCCATTTGAAATATATATAATAGCGATTCTGTTCCTTTCTTTTCCCCCAACAAATTCAAAACCAAAAAACGGAAAAAGAAAAAAGAAATCAATCTTTTATCTTCCTTCCCCAACAAAATACAAAAACTCACCATCAAATTCATTTATATATATATATATATATATATATATATATATATATATATATATAAACTAAATAGCCAAAACCCAACAACAAAAAAGGTCACAAACTTTCTCTCACTTAAGCCTTTATGAAGACCACCTACTCACATTTTCATCAAGTGCGAGACTCAATTTAGACTCAGATTCCTGGCAGACACGTTGCAAGTGACCCAATTTCTCTCGAAGCTCAAAAATAATCCGATCCTTATCGAACATCCTCTGCTTCATCCGACCCCTTTCAGATTCCAAATAGGAGACGCGGGATGCAATTGCCATGGAAGTAATCTTCCGTGCTAGATCCAATTGATCATATGGGTCCATTGGTATCACCGCTAAGATCTCATCTGGTAAGCTAAAATCAGTCCCGCCTGTTGTAAGTTGTGACATAGTTACTGACTATTAGAACAGAGATGAAGTTGTGTTTTTTCTTTTTTTTGGTTTTGGGTTTGGTTAAGGATGGTGTTGTGTTTTTTGTTGCAGGAGGGAGGAGAGGTAAAAGGCAATAATAATAATGATAGTAATAATAATAAAAACAAGTGAAGTTTTAATTTAAAAAAGACGGAAAGATGTGTGTTTGGGTTTGGTGGTGGTGGTGGTGGGAAGAGGTGGTGGTGGTGGTGGTGGTGGTGGTGTAATAAATTTGAATTATTGGAGGGTTAGTTGTCTTCCGCTAGGTTTGAAACTTAGACAGAGAGGGAGGGTTTTCTATCTAATAATCTAAGCCCAAGTTTCAACTTATGTATGGCAAGTGATAGTCTCCAGCGCAATATTTAATTAAATTACTAAATTATATTTTTATGATTTATCCTACATTTCTATTTTTATAACCCGGAGATTGCCATTTGAATTGGCTCATAATATACCTACTAGAAAAAAAAATTTACTTTATCTAAAAGATGAAAAGGGGACAATTTTGATGCTCCACTAAACCAAATTGTTTGATAAGAAACCATTGAGTATACATGTATCATCTATCTATCTTCTTTTGTTAAAGTACATCAAAACAAAAAAATTTGAGAATTAAATGTGATATCTTAAAATAAGTGGATTGGGATTGTGGTAGTAGTTGCGGTTCAAAGTGTTTTTTGCTTAAAAATACATCAAAATAATTTTTTTTATTTTAAGAAAATCATTTTTGAGATCAACACATTAAAACGATCTGAAAATGTAAATTTAACGATTTGAATTTTTTTGATTTATTGAGTTTTACTTTTCTAGTTTTACCTTTGTTATTTAAAGTTGTCCTTAATATTACTTTTTTTTCCTAAGAAAATTCCCACCTTGCATTTTTATCTCTTAATTTTGACTCATCAACCTTTTTTGTCATTTTATCTAGCATCTAGTCCTCTTTGATAATTGGGAGTCCTTGCTTATGACATTGTGATTGATTAATCATTTACACTTAAAAGTCTAGCAATACACGCTTAAAATTTTGTTAGTGTATTTGTTTTTGGTTAATCTCTATATTAAAAAAAAAATAGTTTTATTTTTATATTGTGATTTTACTTGCAGGAATCGTATGTGATCTCAATTCTATTTCTAAGTTAGAGTTGCATTTATGTGTAAATAGTCATCTAGTATCCAAATTTAAGTTTACAACTACCATGGATTCGACCTTGAGTGATAACCTTAGAATCAATCATAAACAAAACATCGTAGAGTTTGAGACATTGAGGTTAGGTGTCGTTAGATATGCCTTGACACAACCTGAGGAAACTAAAGATTGGAAAATGCATGTTATCTTTCACACCTATATCAAGTGTAAGGATAAGGGTTGCAAGATTATCATTGATAATGAAAGTTGTATCAATGCAATATTTTCAAATATTATAGCTCACTTAGACCTAAACAAATTCCCCCCATCCTAAGCTATATAATACATCGTAAGTTAATAATAACTCCTTAGTAGTTAATGAGAGATGTTTGTTCCTTATCAAATTCTTAAAATATCACGATGAGATTTGGTGTGGTATGACTCCAATTAATGTAGGACATGTCATTTTAGGTAGGCAATGAATATATGATTTAGACATCACCATTTCTAGTCAATTAAATTTATGTTCTTTTGCTTTTTAAGGTAGAAATATCAAACTCATTGGATTAACACCAAAACCTAGCAATAAGAACAAGAAATGAGATATTGAAGGAACAAGAACTTAATGCATTGAGTCTAAATGAGTTTGAGAATGAAGTTAAGGAACACATTTTTGTATTTAGTTTAGTTGTAAAAGAAATTTCAAGAAACTCTTTAGTGAAACTACCTAAAAAGGTAAATATGGCTAGTTTAATATAGGTCAAAAAAAGTTTGAAAAGAAAGTTCATAAAGAGTCAGTTTTGTCTCTTTTAGTTGTAAAAGTTTATAAAGACTCTATAGTAGAGTTACCTAAAAAAGTAAGTACAATATTAGAAGAGTTTTAAGAAGTATTCATTATGAGTTCCCTAATTCCTTAACCACTATACTTGACACCCAACTTGTCATAGATTTTAAGCAGCCTCCCGAGCTTCCTGATTCTTCACCCCCATGCTTGATATCCATCGTATCATAGATTTTGTACAACCTTCTAAGCTCCCTAATGCTTTTTAAAAATGATAAAATTCCCTCGAGAGTTTAGAGGAATAATTGATATGATTTATGTAAGGATTAAACAAGAAAAATTGGATATTTGAGTAAAATCACCTACCAACCAGTTTTATGGTATCAAGCATAAATCTTGATCTGACTGTTAGATCGGGCTGTAATTTTATGAGTAGACTCCTAACATATTGTTCTACCTTGGACTATAATTTCAGAGCAATTGGAGTTCAAGAAGGCTATATAAATTGGTAATAGTCGAACAAAATTAAAAAATATCATACAAATTTCTAATGATAATTTCATAAATAAGTGGAAAACTAGGAAAAATTTAGTTCTTCCTCTATTTATAACTAACCGGTCTATTGGAAAAAAAAAAAGAAGAAGAATAAGAAAATGAGAGGATGAGAAAGCTTAAGTGAGGAGAGAATTCAAGGAAAAAACATGGAAGTGAGGAGTGAATGAGTGATTCTAACTAAAATTTCTCAAAGAAACAAAGGAAATAAAAGAAAGCAAGAAAGTTAGGAATTTAAAGTAAGGTTTTAGTGAGAGAAAATGAAGAATCTAAGGAGGAAAAAGGTGAATAGTAAACTGAATAATGCAATGACACTTGATTAAGGCTCAAAATATCTAGGTAAGTTGTTTTTATACAAGAATTTCATGTTTAATTATGTTTTTGGAGTAGAGTATAGAAATTACTAGATTGTGAGGAAATTAGGGTTTATGAAATTATTGAAATTGTGTAAAGTAGATGTTTTTCTTGTGATAAATGATGATGATGATGAGTTTAGATGGTGTTATTGAAGAAAAGTAAAATTATGGGAGATGGAAAAATTTTGGCCAACCAAAAATAGGTAAAAAAAAAAAGAGAATTATAGAACTAAAGTGAATGTTTAATTTTTATATGTATTTGGTATATGATGGTGTGTTGATAATGATTAGAATTGAATTAAATAAATTATCAAATTTCAATTGATTTTCTTGCTAGTATATTGTGAATTTGAATATATGTATAAATGTTGAAGGATTATATTAATGTGTTAACATTTAAAAATTGAGTTGGATAAACATGTTTTATGAGAAATTTATGAACAATTGAAGATCGAATTGTGGAGACCTTGATGAGATAAATGATTTATGGTTATGCAATTAGTCTAATTGATTAGGAGTTTATATATCAATGTGTTTAGCAATAATGTGTGGGAAAATTAAGGAACTTATCGGTAAGAAATGTGAATTACATGTTAAGAGCATATTTTAGAATATTTAAAATGGAATTGTTGAAATAATTAGCATGACAAATAGTTAACTTATTAAATGTAATTATATGTTAGTGGTAAGAATTAACATGATTAAGTGGGAATCGAGAAAGATGGAATGAATTCTGAATTTTGGCTAAAGTTGATCGATGGTTATTCTAAAATGGAATAAGGTATGGAAGAAGGCTTTTTTTGGCAGCCTAAATAGTAAGAAAAAGGGGTTGTTATGATACCCAAATTTTGACAAAAACAGAGGTTGTTTCGACATCCTATAGATATCAAAACTTGAAAATAATAAAATTTAGAGTTGGTTTCTTTAGGAAAGTTGTAGATATGGATATTATCTTTTAAATGAGATTGTGCTTGATTAATTTGGAGTGATGTAGCTCTAGATATGAGCTAAAAACTAAGGAAATGTCCAAACCAAACCAACTTCTAGATATATTTTTGATGTTACTGTAATTGTTGATCTTAAACTTGAAATGATGCAATTTGGAGTTAGTTTCTTTAAGAAAGTTGTATATATGAATGTTATTTTTCAAATGAAATTATTCTTGATTAATTTTGAATTATATAATTTTATATATAAGCTAAACATCGAGTAAAGGTCTAAATAAAACTAAATTCTACTAGAAAAATTTGTTTTTTGACTTCTAATTAGGTCGGGACTTGCTATTGATAAATTTTGAAACATTCTTCTTCATGAGAGTTGTAAATAAGTGTGTTTGATTTCAATTGAAACAAGTTTTACTTTATTTAGAGTTATGTAAATTTAGATATTGATGAAATACTAAAGAGGAGTCAGGTTGTATCTCACATGATAAGTTTTGCTCATTAATTTTTAGCTAGATTTGAGACTAGATAGTGATAGATGTTTGGACATGTTCCTTCATGAAAGTTGTGCTTAAAGATTTTAATTTCATTAGAAACTGACATTGCTTGATTTGGAGCTACGAAACTCCAGTTAAGGACTAAAGGCCACAAACAGGTCATGTTATAACTTGATAAACAAATTGTATGTGTGTGTGAAATGAGTAATGTTTAGTATGCTAATACCTGAATCTGGTTTCTCTTCCCTTTTAAAACTAAATATACATGTCTTAGCTTTCAAAATGATTAAACCATACCTAGATCTAAGTTCTAAAGGTTGAGTTATGAGAGAAATACTAAACAATGTTTAGCATACGTGAGTTACATTGATTTGAGTAAGTAACAATTATTTTGCTTGAGAAGTTATTCTTGATATAGAAATTTGAATAAATGATTGTGAGGATGAAAATGAAAAATACATAAATGAATGAATATACTTAAGTTTGTGCATGTGTAATTTTTTTTAAAAAATGAATACTTTGAATGTAATTTTGGTATGAATGAGAGTTATTGATTGTGAAATTATTATGGTATAAGAGAGGTTGCAAGGATAAGACAATAATAGGAAGCAACAGTACGTACATAAACTTAAGGTAGGTGCCTTGCACCTTAATCCTTTTATTTTGTAAAATCTGTAAGAGTTGATTTATTGTCATTTCTTTAAATGTGTTTGTGTATATATAGGATTGTATATAACAAGGAAATAAATGTGATCGACTAGCTACCCTGAATGAAGTTTATCATAACCCATTTTTGGCTTATTCCCCAAATTCACCTTTTCTCCTCCAAAAATTAAAAAAAAAAAATATTCGGATTAAAAACAAAAAAAAATCCAAAAAATAATAACAGTAAGAAAAGGATACCGAAGTGCCGAGAAAATGGCTAAAAACTGGTTGAGGAGGTTAAAAAATACAAAGATTGAAATTTGACAGTTTATCGTTGACTGATGAGAGTCATGTTGACAAAGAAAAATTCAATTTGAGAATGAAATGTTCAAAATCAAATGTTTATGGACTCAATTAAATTTTATTGAATGTTTAATTGAGTTTATGGAGGGTTTGATTGCAAGAAAATTTATTTTTTAACTCTGGGCTTTAATTAGAAGAAATTAAAGTTATTGCGTCAAATTAGAATTTTTTAGAGTTGATTTGGTCAGATCAGGGGCTTAATTGCATAAATATTGAAGTTTGATGGCCAATTAAGAACTTAATTGAATAAATTCAAAACCAAGGACCAAAGGGAAAATTGTGCTGAAATCTGGGGTTTGAATTGAAGTTTGTCAGGAGTGAAATTGAACAAAATTGAAAGTTTGAGGCCAATCAAGGGTGAAATTAGAGATAAATCACAAATTAAAAGACAAAAGCATAATTGGCAGAAAAAATATTGTTCATCTTCTTCTTCAGAGGGCCTGCCCGACGAGCCTCCTTCTCAAGGCATTTGACACCTCGTTTCTTCACCAAATTAGATGAAACTTGCACGTAAATGATCCCCTGACACTTGACTACACAACAGTGTAAGCTATATGGGTTGATCGAGGTAGTAGAGGCGGTGGTACCGCCCCAAAGTGGCCAACCCGACTAGCCATTTTCCTGCACAAAACTGATAGTCCATCATTGCTACTTTGAACCAATGGTCGGGATGCTTTTGGGTCGATCCAAGGGCCGATATTTGGCACTAAAAGAGACAAAGTGTCCCTCTTCCATCGCCTATAAATAGATTTTATTTTCATGGTCTAGAGGAGGAGATTTTCGGGTCCAAAATCAACAAAAAACTAGCCTCCCCCTTTCCTTTCTGCTGCCAGTCAAACCTCTCCTCTCTCTCTCTCTCTCTTCATTGCGGCCTCCAACCACCAAAACCTTTACCACCGGCTTGACTACCTTCATTGCAACCAGAAGAACTACCCAGAAGCACCGCCAACGATAGTAGCACCACCGTCAGAAACAGAAGAAGAAACAAAGAAGTGGGGGAACATAAATCAAAAGAAAAATCAATGCAGAAATAGGGAAAAGAGGAATAACCGTTGCCTGGAACCACTGTCTACCGCCACAACACCGCCACCGTGAACGGCATCACCTCACTACATGTCTGCTTCTCTTCCTCCTCCTTTTCTTCTTCGCCAGCCTCGTCCTCCACTATTCACATAGCATGTGAACAGTGGAGAGTTCTCCACTATTCACTGGGCCGGGCAGCACCGACCCAAACCAAAATTGTTGGGCAGGGTCCGGCCTAATCCAAGAATTTCCAAAAAAATCCTTTCAAAATTTTTTTTCATTTTCCCGCTTATTTTTTTTATCAATTTCGTGTAATATTGGTTTGTATTTTTATACTGTAAAGATACAAGTCCGATATTAAAATATCTAGTTTTCGTTGAAACATTGCAAAAAATTATAAAACAAAAAAAATATCTTGTTTTCATGCATATGACCAAGTCTCTCAAAGATTAAAAAAAAAATCATATTGTATTTTCATACAGAAAACAAAAAAATTTAAAAATATGTTTTAGCATGCATTTTGACTTTAATAACTAGTTTATTAAAGCAATGAGAACTAAGCCAATGTTTCAAAAAATACCCAAAAAATATTTTGTTTTCTTTTAGTATTTGGGATTATGAATTTACACGTAAAACATATTCTTGATATTAAAAAGGTAGTTTTTTTTTATATAGACATTAGAACGAATAGGCTTTTACCCGATAAGATAAGGATCTTCTTACAGAGAAGGACTTTTCTTAAACCTTAGATTAACTAATAATTAGAAAACATGACAAGACCTTAGTTTTTTATTAGACAATTAAACAATGCAGCTTACCTTAGGTAGGGTGTATTTAGGGTGCTCATACCTTCCCTTTACGCAACCAGTCCCCGTACCCGATCTCTGAGACTAGTTAGGGTTCCTAGTGACCAAAATACTAGGTGGTGACTCCTTTTCTCGCTTTCCACTAATAAAAGACAAGAATTCCTTGTCTGTCATATTTTCCCGATTACCTCAAAAGTACATGATGAAGTTGATTATCGCCGCGACGCCGTACACATGCAACAAAGCTAAAGGTTGGATTAATGATAATATAACTGAGATGAAATGTAATAGTTGTTATCTTGAAGTGAAATTTGTGTGTTATGAATAAAGTGTCAAATTTTAGATTAATAAAGTGATTTTATTGTATATGTAGTTGTTGTGTAAATGTAAGAATAGATATATGGAGAAACTAGTGCCTGATGATAGGTTGTTGGAACTAGTGATCTAGTAATAGGGCTAGTGCCCAGGAATAGGTTGTTGGATCTAGTTGCCCAGTAATGGGACTAGTGCTTGGTAATAGACTAAAGGCATCAATTGATTGATCTATAGGAAAATTGATATGGTAAAATGGTCCTATTGTGCCATATGATTGATTGAAAAGTTGATTTATGATCATGATATATTATTGAAAAATAAAATGATGTTTTGTAAAATTAATTACAAGGTTTTGGTTATGATATGTAATAATTTCAAGACCAAGATTGTGAATTGGTTAGTGGCCTCGTACGAAACTATTGATGCTTGAATTATTGACTCATCAGATTATTAATGAGACGTTGTATAAGATTCAACAGTTAATACAAAACTATGGTGGTGTAATCATGTTAATGTTAATAAATGTTATATCAATGAAATTGAATTAATAAAAACATAATCCTCGTGAAGGATGGAGATAAAGTTTGTATTAACTAGGAAGAATGCATGAAATAATTGATAAACTAATAAATCTAAGTAGAAAATGGAAGATGGCCTTTATGACAAAAAGAATAATGGTACAGTGTAAAAGTTAGATTAGAAATTATAATAATAAAAGTTCATTGACTATTGGGATATGGTATAATCAAGGGTATTTATGATGTATGTGTATTGCATTTCAAATTATTGTGATAAAATATAATTGATACAATATAAGAATCATTATTAGTTGTTTTGTGTAATGTAATTATGTCAGAATAGGGGTTGTATGATTTTTGACATGTTATGAATTTGGTGGCAATTATAACAGTGGAATGAAATTTTGTTAGCAATGACGATGACTACGTATGACCAGTGGTTTTCAATTGTCCTGTTAAATATAAATAAGATAGAAAAGGTCAACTAGAATATTGGTTGTGTAATAAAAAATTTGCTATGATAATTTTAATTTCATGGTAAATGAACTACCAATGTTAGAAATTAAATATGTACTAGCTATATGGAATTTAGTAACAAGTAAACTTGTTGTAACTTAAATGGTTATGTAATTATATAAGGTAATCATAGAACAACGGTATTAAAGTGTTTGACCTGAATTACTATGAAATTGTTAGGATGATATCATGAAGGCAAGCATTTTAAACGATAAAAATATAGAGATGGAATTTAAAAAAACAACTCTTTTTGTTAATATTCTTATAGATAACATCATTTTTAAGCAGATGATGCAATTACCTCGTAAGATTAAATGGTTTATTTTATGATGAATGAAAGACCTCGAATGAGGGATATAAAGAATGAAACATTAAAAAGGTGAGATTAAAAGATCTTATGCATGAATGTACTTTTGAGCATAATGAAATAAAATATGAAACTGGTTAACGATTTGTTTCATTAATATGATTTGAATATTTGTTGAGTTGAAAATTGAAAGCTAACATAAATAACAAATTTTGTAGGATACATTATCATTACGATGAAGCTAAGGCACGAGAAATTCCTAGTATAGAACAAATTCTTACGGTTATTCGCGAGATGTATTAAGTTCATTAGACAGATCAACCAGTAAATATATTATGGTCCAGTTAGGTAAAAACTTCATAGAGATATCCTTTATATATATAAAAATTAACCATTTATTTTTCAAAAGTGTTATATAAAAATTTCGGGTTGTTACATGATTTGTCCTCTATGCTTGAAATCCAACATGTCGTAAGTCTTAAGCATTTTATTAAGAATCCTTACCTTTTATTCATGATAAAGAGAATAAAAAAGGCTCTGGTTCACTAGGTTATGTCCAATCTATATTCATCCGGGATTCAAAAAGTATGTGTTCCATTCTACACTCGCAATCATATAAGGTTCATGGTCACAAACATAGGATGCACGTAGATCTTCCTCTTTTATCTCCTCATTCTAAAATGTTTGATTTAGCTGAGTCTTTTGCATGCAAAGTTCATAATTTGCATGTCAAGATTATAAAACATATTCAAGTAAGTAATGAACAATACAAATTTCAAGTTGATTTACATAAGTATCATGATGCACGGAGATTATTTCTTGATACATATAAGACTTGAGCAGTGTCCTTTGAAAATCAATCATAAATTGCAAATTAGTAGTGTTAAATCATTCAAAGTGTTACAAATGATTGAATCAAATAGTTATGTCATAAAATTGCCACTAAACTTTGATATTAGCTCTATATTTGACATGAATGTCCTCGTTATATATAAACCATAATAGTTTATCATTGATGCTCCTTTTAATACCCCTACCACATTATCTTTATCACTGGCACAAAATGAACATATTATTGCTACTTTGGATGCACAAGTTGTTTTTACCAAGGATGGTGAACTTCAGTGAATCCCAGTATATGAGCTAGACAACTAGATTCAGACTATACTTTTATTATTAGAGAGATATCATAGTAGCTTGATCATGATTTTTGGGAGAGCATTATTGAAGCCACCTTGAACTATACTTGACGAGATCGATTTTCTCCAATCTCGGGAGAATTAATTAGAACATCAGACCTAAAATATTATTTACGCACTTATACAATCATAGAAAATGATAGAGGGTAGCCGAAACCATTAAGAGATTAGGCTTCAAGTTATGTTTTGGTTTAATTTATTTGAACTTTTAGTTGAGGTTTATTAATAAGATTTTATTTGTTGGGTTTAATTTAATTATTGTTAGATATTTTATTTAGTAAGCTATAAATTTAATTACTTATTTTAATTAAAGTTTTAGTATTTATATCATAGTTCTTTGTTTTTTTATGAATTGAATAAAAATCTGTAAAGTGCATACTTTTCAACTCTTATTCTTCTCTTCTCGTTCTTTGGCTTTTTCTTTCAAGCTTCTTTTTTCCTTTCTTATTAGGCTTCAAATATTCCTTTTGTTCCGCATCAAATTATCAATATCCGCGTATTTGAGATGACCTGTTGCTGTATGATGGAATGCATCACTTATCATTAACATCAACTTTTGTCACTTCTTTGTCCCAATCTGTGTACTGGTTGCATGTGTTAAGGCTTCTTCGTTTTTTATTGATGCATAGTGATCAAATTTTATGTGATATTTGTATTTGTTTTTAGCATAGTGATCAAGTTTTATGTGTTCTTTGTATATTGTTTTTGACATATGTTTGAATATGCTCCTCTTATTTTTACTTGATGATTATAATGTTTTTTGTCAAGCCAGGGTTTGAGACCAAAGAGGCATGTGAACAAGCATATTTTAAGGTATTGGAAGGACTGGCAAAGTATTTTTCTGTCAAAAAACTTGATTTGTATTCTTCTTTCTGCATTTCTGATTGCCTTGAAATGCCTTTGTTTAAATTAGTCCATGGTTCCTAGGGCATTATAACAGTTAATTTTAGGAATGTCATCAACTAGATGTATCGTGAGGTATTTTTGTGTTCCTACTGAAATTTATATTTAATTGCTTCATGGCAGATGGATAATGCTTTGATTGATGATAGAAGGATTCATGTGGGTTTTAGTCAGAGTGTTGCAAAACTGTTGTCTCAGTACAGGCGCAAAGACAACCAACCAGGTAAAGGTAAAGATTGCTATTTGATTAATATTTCATGTAAATAAATACACGTATGTCGAGGGAAAAAAGGAACTTAATAATGAATTAAACCTGAGTGCTAAAGAACTGATTGGGAATAAATCGAGCAGTCCCTTTTCAGACAAGGAAGATGGGATTATTGTAAATGCAATGCCTAACGAGCTTGAAACAACCAAATACTCTCTCTAGTAATTCTGCCAAAAATAAACTGTTGTGTTTGTATTCTATCTTATTGACAGCAGGGAGAGGTTGCTTCAAATGTGGTTCTCCTGATCATATGGCCAGGGATTGCACTGGGGATCCTGCCAATAAGCATCATCCTTTAAAAAACATACTAAAGGACGATGATATGCAGCATGGTGGAGATAATAATTCAAGGTTAGTAATAATATGGCTTTCCCCCCTTTCCTCCCTCTGTTTGTCTAACAGAGAAACAAGCTTTTGTAGATATGAAATGGTATTTGACGGACACACTCCAGAAAGTCCTAGGCCAGAAAAGAGAGGAACAGGCAGAGAGTGACAGAGATAGGGGACATGGAGAGGACAAACGATGTCCTGAAAGTAAAGGAAGTCAATATTCTGGGGAGCGACTTGATAGAGAAAAGCATATGGATAGAAGAAAAGAATGAAGAAATGGAAGAAGAGACTATGGAGATTACAGAAAGAAAAATTCAGATAGTCAAAGAGGGTGGTGATGACCATAAAGATGATCAAGATTACAGAAGAGAAGTTCAGATAGTCATAGAGATCATGATAGCCATAAAAAGAGGGATGAGCGAGACCATAGACATAGAAGTGCAGAATGTGACAATGATCGTGAGTGTCATTGAGACAGGAGTCATCGAGATGACAAAAGTAGTCGAGCTCTAAGATGATGCACGGTACTATTTTGACTTCGGTTTTGTAGTTCTTGATTCTAAATATTGTAGAACTTAGTTACATTGTACAATCCTCAACAGTAATTTAACTTGCTTATATCGATTACATTGAGCCTCCTTTTCTGCCTGAAACTCAAGCCTCAATGGATGTTGTGCATTTAGTATGGGCAGCTAGGGCCCCCCCCCCCCACCCAACCCCCCCCCCCCCCCTCTTTTTTCTATCACGGACAAAACACATTTAGTTCATCCCCATTCTACAGAACAACCACCCATTCACTTCAATTGCACAAAACATATCTACAATGTCATCCCCCATTCTACAGGGCAACCACACACTTCCTTCAATTGCACAACCTTTTTACTGACACTGGATCACGTAGTAACTGCCAAAATATATCGACCGAATCCTCGTGGGCTTATTGTATTGTAGCAACTAGCAACTGCTAGCCTTCACCAAGCGCGTCAGGCTTTGAAGATTTTCTTTCAATCCAGGAAAACAATTGTGGATTCTTTTTCAAAAACAAGTTCCAATGTTATCAAATATCAAGAAAAAGAGAGGAAAAGCAGCAAACAGAGTCATCGTTGAATATGCAAATGAATTCCACCAAGCTTGCGATCTAAAACCATTATGATTACTAGATTATCATCATCATCGTTTCTGTACATGGATAACGATCCCCCAAGTATTCCACAAGAAGATCAAAGGAAAGCACAATTAAGAACATCCAAAAACCTCGCTTCCATTCTTATAAATTACGTGGAAGAGTTTAATCCAACCATCAACTATAAGATAGCTGCTAAAGGGCTTAGACCTCACTAGAATCATCCTTTCAGAACAGGATCCTCCAACAGCTGATATATTACTTCGACTTACTGCAAAGGAAATACAAAGCGACAGTCATCTCGTTTAAACAGTTACCAGCATCTGAGAGAGAGCTTGACACCAAGAAGTGCTCCAGCAAACATTAATACCTCAGGCATGATTTTCTGGGACATGTCTTTTATGATCTCTCTCCATATAACCAAGCCGGTTCATCCTGTTTCGATCATCTGTATAATCATGATGATTATAATGGTGAGACCCAGGCACATTATCATTCCGATGCTTCCCCTCAAACTTTCTGTCACGTGGGCTTGATGCCTTGTGTTTGCAGTTGATCAGCTTAGGTGAGGGAAAACCCTGGTCCATATCATCAGGAGCAGGCAGTTCCCCATCTTCAATGTTGTTCAGATCTGGCTTTTGAGATAACTGTCCCCTCATTCCATGATGTTTTTCGTCCCTTGCATCAATATTCTTTCCATGATGCGAGTTCTCATATTCTTCCCTGTCCAAGGGCTTGGACCAGCTTTGTCTTCTATCGTGCTTGTTTTTTTCACTTTCAGCAGCCAGTTCAATTCCATCTTCCAGTTCCCTCTCAATTAGATCATCGTCATCCAAGAAGTTTGTTTTTCGAGTCTTGTCACCTCGGGACCTCTTTCTTTTTTCCAAAGCTGCCTTCACTTTGTCTCTATCAATCTTTTTAATAGCATCTTGGGGTGATTGAGCAAACGTACCGTCTCTATGCTCCGCAATTCGACCAAAATGTTTATCTTTTGATTCTCCTGAATCTTTTATTTCACTTCTTGCAACATTCCCTTCTAGATCTTCATTTCCAAGCCCATCCAAGGCTCGTCTCGAGGTTTGACCTTCCCTAGTATTTCCCTGGGAAGGCAATGTCTCTATTTCATAGGGTAGATCATCTCTAGGTTCACCATCCATATTGTGGTCTGAGGCACTTCTCATCTCAGCACTTCCATGATAACTACCATGGTTTTGGCTGGTTCTTGGACCAACATGATTATCTGCAAGAGGTTGCTCATGCACTGGTCTAGACATTGGATTTGAGTTTCCAAGTCTTGTACTAATACCTCCAGTCTGAGAATGATTATTAGGTGCCACATGTTCTTCATTGCTAGATGAAGCTTTTGATGTGGCCCGATGAGAAGCTCCACCTACAATGCTCCCTTCAGCTTCACTGTTAGCTGATGGGGGCACTCGGTTCTGTTCATACAGTTCCAGCATCTGATTGCTAACCTCTGCGAGAATTAATTCCACAATTAAAGAGGAAACCCACCATATTCAAAAGTGCTATTGTAATAGTAAACACTGTCAAAGGATTATACTCAGCTCCCCCCCAGTCAGCTTCATTCCCCCAAGATGATGAATTGTGTGAGAGATTGTTCTCTCATGAACACATGTGGTTATTAATGAAAACAATATACTTTGTTAATATTAATGATATGATTGGAAGGAAAAACACCAACCCTCCAATTGGCGTGGGGTGACATCAAACTCTTGCCACCAGACCTTCTCACCATCTGATGGGAGCTTTACTTTGAGGAACTTCGCAGCAAGGAAAATGGCACCTGCTGCAATGTGGTGGGGCTTAAATTGCAAGCAAAGAGATGTACGCAGTCTGCATGCGGCATCCCCAATCAAGATGAGACAATGAAGAAAGGTATGTACATTAAAATAAGCAATTTTCCATACCCATCATTCACAAAATTCCATGCAACTTGAGCAAGGGCATTCTGAGCAACCTTGAATTTCTTTATAGCATCAACAAGAGGTTTATATGGATGGAGCAAATTTAAATCAAAACCAAGAGTTGCAAGTACAACCCTCTCTCCATGTAAAATTATTTCCTTCTGCTGTTCATATACCTCCTGCACGAGATGTGGATAGCAAGTTAGGAGAAAGAAAATGAATTGTGCAGGGAAACAAAAGGAATGTGAACAGAACAAAGGCAACATATATATACAGGACAGCTGAATATGATAGGGATATACAGATGCAAAAGCAAATATGCTAAACATTGAATATCAAAACAACCACAAACATGTTGTAGATTATAATCTGTATGGTCTAAGGGATTGACAACAAGACAATACAGTTTGGCATTTTGAGTTCAGACACAACATGCTTGGGCTTTAGATCAATTGTTGGGGTGAAGTTGTTGTGTAAATCATAGTCAAATCTTACAAATCAGAAAAGGGGAGAAGTGGTGGTGGGGAATCCAAATCCCACTGCTGGGAGAAATAAACAAGTAACAGAAGAAGTGGAGAGCATCTTTGCACAACAAATTACCTTTTGCTTGATCCTCTGAACTGCTTCAGGATCCTTTTTATGGATAATTTCATAAGAAACGAGAATAACATCTTTCAGTGGACGGGGAGTCTCCTCCACCTTCCCCGCAAGAAACATACAAACTGTAGCGATAGTCTGTGAGACAATTTGAGCGAAATTAGACAAGATGGTCATTTAATGAAATCTAAAAATCGGTTACAAATTCAGGGAGTGGGTACTACATAAGGAAAACACCAAAAAGAAGGAAGAGACAATTGCACTGGCTATTACCTCAGTTACATGTCATCCCGGATATGTATTAAATAATCATTTCCAAGAAGGAGAAAAGGATTTGACATTTAATGAAGGAATGTTGACTCACCCTCCTATCATTCTTCGCATGGGATTGACGAAGAAAGAATCGGTGACAGAAAATTATTGCAGTAGCAATTGTTACCTGGGGCCTGCATTTCAAAAAATACATGATTTATCTCACACGTAATTACGAAGAATACTGTGCATTCAATGTGCAGTATAACAACAATATATCAAATCACCCGCTTAAAAATTTATGTAGTGTAAACAGAAGAACCATTACTCCTTTTAAAACTCTACCTTCTCTGTCTCGCCATCAAATAGTGTGCATTCTGGTTTGAATTCTTTGTTATACTTCATTCAAATACTCTATAAATTCAACATTGGTAATCCCCATATACTACTATCTAACAAAAAAATTAAGAGATAAAAGCATAAACACAGCATGTTCTCATCGCTGACCAACCAAAAGGAACAGGAAATTATGTTAACTTGTAAATATAGATTCCATTTTAATCCAATTTTTATATTAAAGGGACTACCCAAAAAACATTCATATAATACAAATTGAAAATTCAGGGACGTTAAACATTTAGTTTAAGCAAAATGACATAGAGTACAACATAATGTGTCAAGACTCACACTTTAAGTCTCATGCCGAAATCTTGTAGAAACGTACAGTATGACTTGCGTAGATAAGCCTCTTTCTTTAAGTCAATGCCATCTTGTCTAGATGGAGAATTCTCTTCAATTTCCTTCCTAGAAAAGTACCAACAACCACCTTCTTCAAGTTTTTCCTGAGAATATCTATACAGTCCGCCATCATTCATTCCGGAATGAGATGAATCACTAGTCATTAAATTTACCATATGTGTCTGCCACCACCAAATGTTATGAACAGTCTATACAGGCCCTGTATGAACTGAAGAAATCAATGTGCCACTAGGCCATAAAACCCTGCAAACAGATTTGCCAATACACATCAAGATCAAAATAGGCTACGAAAGCATGCACTTTTAGTAAAAAGAAAAAAAGAACCATAAAATGAAAATCAGAATCTAGAAAAAAAAAAAAACTCAAAATTTAACTAATACTATAAACTTTAAGCTTCAATTCCAACCTGAAAAATTTACAAACAATTTGTAATAATTGACAGTCAAATCCCTTCTAAGATTTACTAACTCTCCCATGCAATCAAATGGTCATCCATTCTATGGGATAAACTATAAGGCGAATTATAAATCCAGACCCATAATGATTATAAAGCTTTCTGGCAACATACAAAATGAACTGTTGGTAGGAAAATCGTAGCCAAGTACATAAGTTTAACAAACTCCAACAGAAAAATAAGCCAGATTCCCGATTAAGAACCAATTCAAAACCGAAAATTCTAAATGATTTTTTTAAAAAGTGTTTTACAAGCCCAGAACATTAACACAAAAACAAAAACTCACCGTACAATCTCTTCCTAATCTTTCACAAAAAGTAATTTACTTTCCACCAAACCAAACAAAACCAAGATGCCATGTACAATTTCAAAGGAAAAGGTGAAGAATTATACCTTGTATAGTCACGAGAGCAGAACAAAAGACAGGGAAAACAAATGAGTTTCTCTGCAATTACCAAGAAAACAACATTAATAATAAACCAAAACATGTGATTCTGTCAAAATAATAGTTGAAGGAGGAGGATATAACCTCAAAAAAGGGAGAGGAAGAAAGTGAGTGAAGAAAAGGGATGTTTGTGGAAAATTTTAGGGTTTATTAGCATGAGGAAAGAATGAGTGGGGGATAAAAGCATTTCCCACGCTATTTTACTAGGGACCGTTGTTTTATTTGTTTTTTGTTTTTTTGAGTTTATTATTGTTTTAATTATTATTTATTTTGATGGTCAGTAATCCCTCTTTGTATTTTTAACTTTTTAATAAGGTGCAATCCGTTGAGGTGTCATTCACGCTTTAAAATGATTATACCTGTATAAAAATCTAAATATACTTTATTATATTTTAATTTCAAACACATATTAGGATAATATTTCATAATAAAAAAATTTTTAAAAAGTATTTTTTATTTGATAATATATTAAAATAATATTTTTTTATTTTAAAAAAATTATTTTTAACATTAATATAATTTAAAAATATTAGTAAATTAATTTTAAATAAAAAAATGAGTCATATTTTTGTAGATCTCGTATAAGATCAACCACTCGAACCGTCATTCATCTTTAGTAAAATCTATTAGATTCATTGACTATTAAAATAATGTACACAAACGAACTCATCCATGCTTTTACTGTTATACATTACCTTTTTATGTGATAATATTCCACAAATTATTCATAAATTCAGGTTAAACCTTATTGTTGGTTATTATACATGAATATTAGATTTAATGAGAGAAATTTTACATTTTTCATGAGATTAGACCGTCTCAAAATCTAATTTCCATAAGTAGACCTACTTCACTAGTACCAGTAATGGTGAAGCAAGTGACTTGTTTTTAGAGAAATTATTTAGAGGTTATATTAGATTTAGTTCGTCTTTTTAAATAATTTATTTTTAAAAAATTAATATTTTTATATTTTAGATTGTTTTTATGATGATTTTAAAAATAATTTTTAAAAAATAAAAAAAATATTATTTTAATATATTTAAAAATAATCACAATTCTACTTCCAAACATACCAAAATAGATATATCTGGGCAATGAAGAAAGACAATAATTGCGGCCATGATTTGTTTCTGCTTCGGTCTACAACATCTTCGTCTTCAACAACAGATGGGTGTTATGATAGGCTTCTTTTCAAAACTCTACTTTCAAAAGCAGCAGCCGCCGCCGTGGTAAGAAAATAACAAGGTAAGGAACTGTTTTCTAGACTGCCTGATGAAGGGTTTCGTGCTGACCTTTATACACACACTACGTTAATAAATGGATTTTTCAAGAAAGGGTTGCTGACTGAAGCAGACAAGCTTTTAAGAAAAATGGAAGAGGATGGTTGTTACCAACTGAAGAAGGAGAAGAAGAGGATTGATATGAGATTTAAATTAAATAACCGTTACTGGATATGCACCGTTTCATTAAGCCAATTAAACTGCACCGTTTTGTATTTTCCTTAAACACAGCGTTTTGATTAAATGTAATAATTCCATCAGGGGCAGCTAAAGGTAGTCTTCAGCTATATATACCTGTAAACATACTACATGAGTTTTGACGTGAAGAAAAATGAGAAATGAACGACTCTCCTGCAATTAAGGAATGTTAACAAACTTTCTACTGTAACCCAACTACCCACACCCTCGCCATGTTCACACACTGAATCTTACCATTCTTCCCTGCTAAGCTTCTTCCCTACCCGAACCTACCAAGCAGAGCCAATATTGTTTGGATCACTGAACATTGCACACGTAACAAGTGGTATCATAGCTGACAATCCACGGACTACGACCATGCCACCGGACACTAGAACAACTGAGATCAAACGCATGGAAGACGCCATCGCAGCAGTCAAGCAGGACAATGGCCAAAAGTATGAACATCTGGTGGACATACTGAAGGGACAGAGTTTAAAGCTTGATCAAACCATTGAGTACCAGGGGACCCAGATTAATGATATAAGGCACATGATGGGCACCATGGCACAACAAATAGAGTTTACCCTCTTGAAACTCTCTCAAGCTCCAGGAAGCTCTAGTTACAACACTAAGAGGCCAGTTCCAAGTCCAAAGGGAGCTGAATTCAGAAACAAGGAGCCTCGTGAGGACAGGATGTCGACTTATAAGGTACACAGACCCAAACATTTTTTCCCTACTTTCAATGGGAAATATGTGCACAAATGGCTTTTTAAATGCACACAATATTTTGAAATAGAGGATGTTGTTGATTCAGAAAAATTACAAATTACATCTTATTATCTTGATAGAGTTACTCTTTATTGGCATCAAAACTTCCTTAAAAGTTTGGGAAACCAAAAATCCTCGTGGGAAGATTATGTGGAAGCCATTTGCTACCAATTTGGGAGCCAACAAGATCCTCTAGAGGAACTGATGGAATTGAAGCAACGGGGAGAGTTGGAGGAATACATCCAGGACTTTGATATTCTGTGGAACAAGGCTGAAGTAAGTGAGAAACAAGCTTTGGTTATCTTTCTAGAGAGACTGGAAACAGAGATTAAAAACACAGTCAAGATGTTCGAACCAAAAACCCTTAGACATGCATATAACCTATCTCGACTACAATCCAATACACAAACATACAGGAGATCCCCAGCCTATGTCAAGAGACCACCCATTGTTTTCCAACACCATTCTGTACCAGCCACGATTACTAGTCCACTACATTCCACAACCAATATTGCAAACCCTCATGTAGCTCCACAAAAAACCCCTCCTACTCCATGGACTAATAACCCTGGTAGTAGTTACACAAAAACCTACACAAAACCCACCAAATCCATTCGCAACCAAGACTTTGAGGATAGACGACTGAAGGGGCTGTGTTTTTGGTGCAATGACAAGTTTGTGCCAGGACACCGATGTAAGAATAAAAGAGTGTATTCCCTTAGTGTTCTGGAGGAGGAAGAGGGAGTAATGGAGGAAGAAGTGACCAAAGACAGAGTTAATGAAAAGGAACTCACACCTCACATTCCCTTAGATGCTTTGGAAGGAACCGTGGGACTAAACACTATGAAGGTCAATGGCAAAATAGATAAGACTACAGTTTGTATTCTGATAGATTCAGGCAGCGCCCACAATTTCCTAAACAACACCTTAGCCCTTAAACTACAGCTTTAGCTAACAACCATAAAACCCATGATAGTGCAAGCAGCCAATGGGGAGAAGATGGTATACAAATCCATGTGCAGGGAACTCAAGTGGAAGTTGCAGGGGATAAGCTTCCAAACGGATGTTTATATCATTGACCTCAGCAACTGCGAAATGGTATTGGGAATACAATGGCTTTCCATGTTAGGTGACATCTTATGCAACTACAAACACCTATGGATGTCTTTTGATTGGCAGGGGGAGAAAGTCTTACTTAAAGGAGAAAATCCACCCAAGTTCCAAACCATTGAGCTAAAACAGTTGAGTTCCTTAGTGGGCAATCAGGGGCAAGTGGCCGACTACTTCTTATGTAGTCTCATGATAGTTGAAGATGGAGAAAAAAAGGCAACAGGCGCTAGAATAATTACCACCCTGTTCCCTAACATCAAGGATACTGATCTGTTAAGTCTTCTTCAATCCTACCAGGATTTATTCCATGAACCAAAGAGATTGCCACCACCTAGAGCTCACGACCATAGAGTTCCATTAAAAGCAGATGGTGAAGCATTCAATCTAAGGCCCTATCGATACTCTGGACTTCAGATGGATATTCTTGAGAAGATGGTGAAGGAAATGCTGGAAGCTAGAATTATCAGAACCAGCAACAGCCCATTTGTATCGCCAATGATTTTGGTGAAGAAGAAAGACTCCACTTGGAGATTTTGTGTCGACTATAAAGCCTTAAACAAACTCGCTATCAAAGACAAATACCCCATTCCCATGATCGAAGAACTACTGGAAGACTTGGTGGGCGCAACAACATTTTCCAAGATCGACCTTCGATCAGGGTACCACCAAATCCGAATGTCTATAGGGGACGAATTTAAGACAGCTTTCAGGACTGACAGTGGCCATTATGAATTTCTGGTTATGCCCTTTAGCTTAACCAATGCCTCCGCCACCTTTCAAAGCCTCATGAATGAAGTCTTCATAGATCATTTAAGGAAGTTCATTTTGGTGTTCTTCGATGACATACTAGTTTACAGCAGCTCCTTAACCGATCATTACAAACATCTAGGCATAGTTCTAGAACTATTAAAGGGGCATCAACTAGTTGCCAAGGCTAACAAATGTTTTTCCAGCAAGAGGCAGGTATAATACTTGGGTCACATCATCTCAGCACAAGGGGTAGCAACCGACCCTCTCAAGATTCAGGCCATTATAGATTGGCTAATTCCTAAAAATCTGAAACAGCTAAGGGGTTTTTTGGGGTTGACAGGATACTACCGAAGGTTTGTTAAGGGGTATGGCAGCATTTCTAAACCCTTAACTAATCTATTAAGAAAGGAAGCCTTAGGGTGGAATCAGAAAGCTACACAGGCATTCACACTCTTGAAGAAATTAATGACAAGCGCTCCCGTGTTGGCTCTACATGACTTTAATAAGTAGTTTGTAGTAGAAACAGATGCATCTCTAACAGGGGTCGGGGCAGTCCTAATGCAAGATGGCCATCCAATTGCTTTCATAAGCAAATCCTTGGGTCTAAAAAACAAATCATGTCGGTCTATGAGAGGGAAATGCTGGCAATTATACAAGCAGTCACTAATTGAAAACACTATTTGTGGGGAAGACACTTTCACATCAGGACGGATCACATAAGCCTAAAATACCTCCTACACCAGAAACTGACGACTCTTGCCCAATATGTATGGTTAGTCAAACTCTTAGGTTATGACTATGACATAGAATACAAGCAAGGAAAGGAGAATGTTCCTGTAGATGCACTCTCTAGGATTCCAAGTAAAGAACTCTATGCATTGACAACTTCAACCATTTCTACAACTGTTATGCAGGAGGTTGTGCAGTCTTATAACAATGATCCCATCATTCAAACTCTCATTCATGAATTGCAGTAATCTTCAGCCTCTCATTCACACTATACGTGGGTTAATGGCCATCTTAACAGGAAGGGAAAGATAGTGGTAGGCAGTAATCAGGAACTACGGAGTAAACTTATTTCTATGTTCCATAACTCAACTGTGGGTGGGCATTTCGACATGATGGTTACTGCTAAGATGGTGGGTAGCTTATTCTACTGGAGAGGACAACAAAAACACATAAGGCAACATATCAGAGAATGCAGTGTGTGTCAACGAAACAAACATAAAAATGTGGCTAGCCCAGGTTTTCTACAACCATTGCCTATTCTGTATGCACCATTCATCAATATCAGTATAGATTCATCGAAGGCCTACCCAAGTCTAAGAGAAAGGATGTTATTCTGGTGGTGGTGGATCGGTTCAGTAAGTATGCTCACTGTCTTGCACTAAGTCACCCCTACTCTGCTCCTAAGGTTGCCAAGATGTTTATGGACAATATATATAAACTACATGGGTTACTAGCAACTATCACTAGCGATAGGGATCCAGTATTTCTCAATAGGTTTTGGAAGGAGATGTTCAACATCCAAGGCATGGATCTTCATTACTCTACAGCATACCACCCGCAGACTGATGGTCAGACCGAAGTTGTCAACAAATGCATCGAACACTACCTAAGATGCATGACTGGAGATCATCCTCACTAATAGGCAAAATGGCTCTCCCTTGCAGAGTGGTGGTACAACACCAATTATCATTCAGCTACCAAGATGACACCTTATGAAGTGTTATACAGGGTTCCTCTACCCATACACATTCCTTACTTTCCTAGGGATTCTGCAGTTGAGTCAATGGATGCATATCTAACTACTAAAGAAAACCTGATTAAGAAAGTCCAGTCACATCTACAAACAGCTCAGCATAGAATGACTACCATTGCAAACAGAAGGCGGAGTGACAGAAGTTTCGAGGTGACAGATTATGTTTATCTCAAGCTTCAACCATATAGACAACAATCTACAGCTGCTAGAGTTTCACACAAATTAGCTGCGAAATACTACGGTCCTTACCAGGTGTTAGCAAAGGTGGGAACCGTGGCATATAAGCTCAATTTGCCACCATCTTTAATGATTCATCCAGTTTTCCACGTATCTCAGCTCAAGAAGCATGTGGGCAACCAGATAGTGCAGTCGACCCTACCGGCATCACAGCCAACACCTGACCTGCATCCAAGAGCCATATTAGACAGACGTTTAGTAAGAAAAACTCACAAAGCTACCACCCAAGTTCTAATCCATTGGGAGGGGCTACCTCCTACTGATGCCACTTGGGAATTCACTGATGAATTAAGCATGAGGTTTCCCACTTTCAACCTTGAGGACAAGGTTGGATTCAAGGAGGGGCGATTGTTACCAACTGAAGAAGAAGAAGAAGAGTATTGATATGAGATTCAAATTAAATAACCGTTACTGGATACACATCGTTTCATTAAGCTAATTAAACTGCACCGTTTCGTATTTTCCTTAAACATAGCGTTTTGATTAAATGTAATAATTCCATCAGGGGCAGCTGAGGGTAGTCTTCAGCTATATATACCTGTAACAGACTGCATGAGTTTTGACGTAAAAAAGAGGAGAAATGAACGACTCTCTTGCAATTAAGGAATGTTAACAAACTTTCTACTGTAACCCAGCTGCCCACACCCTCACCATGTTCACACACTGAATCTTACCATTCTTCCCTGCTAAGCTTCCTCCCTACCCGAACCTACCAAGCAGAGCCAATACTGTTTGCATCACTGAACATTGCACACGTAACAACGGTTGTACAAGCAACGAAGGCACCACCTTTAATGTCATCATCCAAGGATTTCTCCAACAAAAGAATCCATCAATGGCAAGGCAACTTGTCAAAGAAATGGGGTTTCTCGGCGAATGCAGCTACCAAAACCTTGTTGAGATTATAGGCAACTTGTCAAAGAAATAGGGTTTCTCGGCGAATGCAGCCACCAGAACCTTGCTTAAAAAATTAATGTTTTTTACGTTAATCTTCATAATTTATCCTAATTATTTTATAAGATTGTTAATGTTTTATAATTCGAAATGTAGATTTAATAAATTAATCCGTATTATATAATTTATTGTAATTTTAATATTTTTAAAAAATATTATTTAATATATAGCTATATCAATATATTTTTTAAAACATCATTAAATAGAAATTATATTATGAAGTTATAATTAAAATTTTTTTATTAAAAAAATAATTAAATATTTTTTTACGTTAAAAAAACAATCTACCACTCAGCAAACCACGAGCTAATAATGTATAAGTGTGTATTTTTTCATCAATTAGATATTTTTCATCGCAAGAGTAGTTCATAGCAATAACTACCGCATTAAGCATCCAAATTACCAACAACCCCATGCCAACCTCATTGAAAATAATACTTGTTTGTAGGCTATTTCCGTCAATTCAAGAAACATAACTGCCTCACCTCCATTTCCCGCCCTCTCTCAGTACTTACAAACCCGCCCCTCTCTCTTTCTGCTTCTTCAAAGAAAAGAAAAATCAAGAACTTGATTGATTGAAGAGGGAAATGGCAAAGTTAATGAAGAGAAAGACAAAGACGCTTATAGTTATCTTCATAATCTCTGTGATTCTTTCTTTAAAATTTCCATCTGAAATAGAGGAGGAGGAAAGGGCCAAAAGAGAGAAGCTGGAAAAAGAAGAGAAAACATTTTCTGTTTTTCTACAAAGAGAGAGTGCCACAAGTACTCGAGGAGGTGTTGTTTCTTTAGCTGATGAGCTTCACGGTCTTGAATACGATTTTTATCGCCAGAATTGTCCACAAGCTGAGTCTATTGTTAGATCAACAATGGCAAGGATTTACATGCAGCAAAATGATATTTCTTTTGGTCTTTTACGGCTTCTTTTCCATGATTGCTTCATCAAGGTATGCTATTTTCTTCTTCTTAATTCTTTTTTGTGGGTTTTCCTCAATTGGGTTTTCTTTTCTTTAAATGTTTGTGGATTTTCTTTTCTCTAAATGTCGATGTGTGCAAGGGTTTTGCTCAATTGGGGTTTCTTTGTTGTAGTTCTTTGAGGGTTATTTCAAGTGGCCAGGTTTGTGGATTCTGTGTATTCTTTCCTTTCTTTGAGGGAGTTTGATCACTACACAGTTGTTCCCAAATGGGGAATTTGGTTTCTTGTTTGTTGATGATCGTAGGGTTCTTATCAATTTGGGATTTTGTTTTTGTGGTGTGTTTGTTTACACGCAAAGTGTGTCTGCCTCGTGTTTATTAGTTTTATGTTATTTTTCTGTTGCAGTAGGCTACTTGGCTCTTTAACTTTTCAGGTCTGTATAGGCCTTAAATTGCTTGTTTTATGAAATTTCTTCTCTTGTTATTGTGCATCCTTGCTTCAATTCTTGGCCTGGTATTCTCAGTTGTTTGGTTCTGTAAATTCTTTGTGGAGACACTTTTCGTGAGGAGCTATCATTGATTGATTGGGCACTCTTTAGTTTCTTAGGCAGATAACCACAAATTTGATCTGGATGCTGAGTCTTGCTATTAACAATAAGAATTCTTGTCATTGCATGTATCTAGATATTAATTCAGATGTCTTTTCATTGTATGTATCTAGATATTGATTCATGGTAATGTTTTTTATATCGTTACTTATTACTGATCTTGTGGGATCACTACAATCAGGGTTGTGATGCTTCAGTCTTCTTGGATGATAGCAATGGGAATAAAAACCGTTCCATTGAGAGGCAGGCCGCTCCGAACAAGACCTTGAGAGGTATTAATGAGATTGAAATGATCAAGGAGGAGCTTGACAATGCATGCCCAGGAGTAGTTTCATGTGCTGACACCCTTGCACTTGCCACCAGAGATGCTGTTGTGCTGGTCTGTACTTCTATTGCTTTGTTTTCTTTACATGGACTTAGCACTCAGCAGCTTTAATCTTTTCTTCATTGAGTTCGATATTGAACTAAGCTTTAGTTTTCTTTAGGTTTCGGGTGTTTCTGTTTTGAAAAAAAAAAAAACGTAGGAAGAGCTTTCGTTAATGACAAGTATCTGAATCTGACTCCTTCTGAGTGAAAATTTCAGTTAATTAGACTACAAATTTTGCAGTCTATGATCTGAAATGTTTAACGGTGATGAAACAGCATTAGGACCTTGTTATTTTGATTGAAGTTTCATCCCTTCCCTTCCTTCTGTTTGGTTATTGAAATTTCTGAAACAAAGGAACTGAATCAGTCCTAGTATGCCGCTGCTTTACTCTCATCCATATCTTCTTCACCATCAACGCTGATGGTGTTCGTTCTTGCCTGATATTGCAGGCTGGTGGTCCATTTTATCCAGTTTTTACAGGCAGGAGAGACAGTACTCAATCCTACTTTGATGAAGCCATGGACGAGATTCCAAAGCCCAATGATAACATCACCCAAACACTTTTCCTCTTTTCCCGCAGAGGTTTTGATGAAAGAGAAACAGTCAATCTCTTAGGTACTTACTGTGCATCTTTCTCTCTATTCCCTTTTTTTGTCTTCCAAGAAATGATAAAATCAATCATGGACTGAATAAATTTCTTGATTCTATAGGTGCTCATAATGTGGGCAAAATCAGCTGTGACTTCATCCGGAATCGCCTCACTAACTTCTCTGGGACAGGACAACCAGATGCCTCTGTAGATCATGATTTCCTAAATGAATTGAAACTTGCTTGTCAGGATAGCAACAGCACCAATCATGATGGAACTGTAGCTTCTATGACATCAAGGGAGATGAGGAACTCTAGTTCGGCAATGATTTTCCAAGGATTATCCACTTCTATACCATCTGGAGCACGTTTTGATAACCACTACTATCAGAATTTGTTGGGGGGTAGAGGACTTCTATTTGCTGATCAACAATTGATGGCTGATGAGAATACCGCAAGATTGGTGGCAGTTTATGCTTCAGATGATGGAACAACCTTTAGAAGGGACTTTTCCAGGTCCATGGTGAAGATGTCAAACCTTGGTGTCTTGACTGGAACTCTAGGTCAGGTCCGAAACAAATGCTCCTTTCCCACCAGCCAATCTTGAATGACAGAGTCCGGCAACAGTCAACTCTTGTGACAAACGGTAAGATCAGTTCTTTTTCCTTCAAAAGACTACCAAAGAGTTTGAGAAGTAATAATCACCAGGCTGAAGAGAAGGAATCTCATCGCGATTTTTAAGTAACTTCGCTTTCAGTATCTACAGATCCCAGTCTCTTGTGCACCTGGAACATTCTAAGATTCATTAATTTTAGGGTTCTAGTGAGCTGTTGTGGGTTGTGATAATCAGCCAATAATTGCATTTGCAAATCCGGATTCAGAACTCTTGGTGTAGTGTCTGCAGATTATTCTCACAATAAGGGCAACACAAAATCCCATCACCTTCAATTTTCTCAATGGGGTTTTTCTTGTTACGTGCGAAAGTTCTCTTTTAGAAGCCGAGAGAAGATTGGGCTTCCAAAATGATCAACTCCCTTGAGATTAGGATATTTCAGTAAATACATGCAACCAACTTTAATCTTCATTTTAGAAAATTTCATAAAACTTTTATCACTTAGCTTTTGACTTTTGGAAAATATATTAGTGGATTAATTAGTAGTTGTTCTTCTTTCTTTAGCAGTTCCTATACTTGTCAAAATATATTATTTACAATGGTATTCAAGCTCTCATCGTTATATGTGTGGGAGGAAATTCCTTATATTCGAATAGCAGGAAATTATTTTACGAAATAATTGCATTAAATCTATTAGGTGTTTTGTTGTGTTTTTTTCCCTAAATGATTAATTAACAGCGCCAAAGCCAAGAATTAAAGCATTCCTATTATTTAGGAATATCAAATCTCTTAATAAAAATAATCTGCGAATATATCTTATTGTTTGAGTAATATTTATCAGAAAAGTACTTAATTATGTTGTAATATTTCACTATTAATTCCCTTCCATATCTTATATTGTTCTAAAATACAGTCTTTATAGGGTCAAGTGGCTCGTTCTAATGCAGCTTGGCAATGTTCTACTAATGCTAGTACTACACATATCCTTCATCGTGATCGCCTATGTCTGATCCAATTTTTAAAGGTCATGCATCATCATCTTTCACCACTGAGGATGCAATTTCTGATCTAATTCCTAAAGAAACTAGACTGGGCATTATAATAGCCCGGTCTATCATGCTGTATATTATTTTTGAGCTTTATTGTCATCATAGTTTTGTTCTTAGTAATGTGAATCCATCTCTAAATCTGACGCCTCACAACACATTTGACACGTCAATGACCAACATTATTTATAAAACCCTAACTCTGAATGCTCGTTTATGATGTAGGATATCACATGCACTCTTAAGTCTACTCGTACAAATATATGGTTATGGCTTCTCCTCGTCGTTTCCTACCTTCTACTCATCAGTTATCCCGTGCAAATTTCTGCACACACTGTCGCTCTACAGATCTTGTTTAGAATCATCACACTGTTTCATGCAATCATTTTCATAAGCTTTGACACATCATGCTTTGCTATCTGAAATCCTCTCACTCTAGTTGTAGATATCGTCATGGGCATAGGCATGCTATTGAGAATTGTCCTATGAGGCCACTTTGTCCTTGTAAAAATTTAATTTTACATCTCTAAAAAAAAATTGTTCAAAAATAATTTTTTTGTCAAATTTTTATATGCTGAAAATTACTTCATAAGAAAATCTTTCAACAAATGCTTCGATATTGTTTTTCAAATTCTTTAAATGAAAAGTATAAATTTGATCAAATAATTTCTTCTATTTTGATTGTATTAAAAATTTCTTGTATATTTTCAACTAAGTGGTTATTACTAGTTTTTACCTATAAATACTACTTGTTCATTTCATGTGAAAATATTCTAAATGCTTGCAAACTCTTTAATCTAAAAAGCTTTTATTTATCTTATAATCATTTTAAAACCTTAAACTTTATTTGCATCAATTCTCTCTTTGATATTCTTGAGCAATATATTTTTATAAAGATTTGAGTTTAATCTATTCTAATCTTCTTTTTTATTGTGAGGTGTTAAAAATCCTCGTGAGAGATAATTTATTGTGAAAATGTAAGTGACACTTGAATCACTTGGAAAAATATTTGGTTGTGAGCTATTGAAAGGTTAAAATCTTGATCCTTTAAAAATACTGAGATTGAAAAGTTCCTAATCCTGGACCTTAAAAAGATTAGTGTATCGATAAGGTCTCACCTTAGAAAAAGATAGTGTGTTGCTAGTAAATACTTGAATGGTGGTTCAAGTTGTGTAATAGGCGGTTGTCTGAACCACTATAAATTTGGTGTGTCTCTCTCAATCTCTATTTTATTTACTTTGTGCACTTTCATAATGAATCTTTGTTTCAACTACTGAAGTGTTAAAAGATCAAAATTTTAAGTTATCAAAATTTCAATTTAGCACCTAATTCATATTTCTCTAAGTGCTTTTAAGCCTTTCAGTTAGTAATGGAGCAAGGACTCCTTGTTAAAGATTTAATTACCTAGGAGAAAAGATCATGACACTAAAGGGTCAATGCTTAATTAGGGCTTTCTTCTTCAAAGATAAGAATTATGATTTTAAAAAAAATAAGATGCAAACTTTTTTTGAGTCAATAATTATCGAATTATGAGATATTATTGAGAGTGGATATACTCATCCTACTAAGATAAGTTTGAATGGAGAAGTTTGTCCAAAACCTATAAGTGAACAAGGTGATAAAAAGAAGAAGAAAATACATATTTATAATGATAAGGCTATGATTGCTTTCTTTCTTGCTCTTAATCATGTGGAGTTCACCATGGTAAAGAATTGCAAAAGGACTTTTGAACTTCAAAAACTTTTGGAAGTCACCTGTTGTTACCCACTTTTGACCTTACAAAAAAATCAAGAAAAAAAATAGACAAATAAAATACAAAATACAAAAGGATATACATGAAGAAAACCTAAAAGATTGCTCAAGTTGGTGGTGAAATACCAAAAAGACAAGTGGAAAAGTTGGAGGACCAACATGTATAAGATTAGTAAAATTGACAAACCAATTCTGATTGTCAAATGACCAATTTAGTGAAAATATTTTTATTTTGGCTAATGAAATATAATTTTGAATAGGTAAGGACTTAATGAGAATTTTAGAAGGCTTAATTAATTTTATTGAGGACTTAATTGCAAGAAAAATTGACATTTAAAGTTAATTTAGGCTTTAATTGGAAGAAATTAAATTTTGGAGGTCGATTTGCAATTTTAAAAAGTTAATTTGATCAAATCATAGTTGTAATTGCATAAATATTAAAGTTTGATGGAAAATTAGAGACTCAATTAAAGAAATCTAAAACCAAGGACCAAACTGAAAAAGATGTGTGATTGTAAGGGCTGAAATTGACCAAATCAAGGGCTAAATTGAAAAAAATTGAAAGTTTGATGGTCAATTAAGAGTTTAAGTGCACAAATCGAAAACCGAGGACCACGATAAAAATAATAATAAACGTTTAGGCTGATGATTGAGTTTGACAAGGGTGAAATTACATGAAATTAAAAATTTGAGAGGCAATCACTAGTGCAATTAAAATCAATTGGAAGACTAGTGATTAAAATGAAATCTATCAGATCCCAAATTAAAAACCCTAATTTATAGGGTATAACCTAGACGACTCATCATTCAACCACTATTTAGTTTCTTCTTTGACAGTTTTGACTAATCGAGTAAGCATTTTCAGACGAATAAATGTGGCATTTCTAACCACCTCTAAGGCTATAACCACCACCATTCAACTAAGAAACAACTCCTCTACAAAGATCAGCTACTTCCATGAAATGTTTACATCCCATTTTCTTCAACAAACCCAACAGTATCTTGTTCCCGATCAACCATCATTGTATTGTTAGATTCCATGCTCTAATCGGGTTGCCATTTTCAAACAAATGAATATGGAGTTACAGACCTCCAAATTGAATAATATTGGATCCAAATAAAAGGTGTGCCCCTCTTTACCAATATCAGGTGGTCTTTAACGATTATGAAATTGGAGTTGCTCCAAGAAAGTCTTGAAAGTGATAAACTCAGTCATTGATGATTGTGATACCCATGTCACAAAACTATTAATTTTTTTTGTATGTTCAAACTTCAAGCCTTATCAGTGGATTCTTATCAAAGGCTGACCACGTTTATCTCAAGATCAAGGTTAGAAACAAGTTCATTGGTCTTCAAGTTTGGAAAACCACCAAAACCTCCAAAAACCAAGTTTGTTGCAAAATCACCATTGAAAAACTAGCATAAGTATAGAGCTCACAGTTGTGAAATGTACTCCAAAACCCTTTTATTTTGATCTAAAAGCTAACCTTTCATCAATCTATGTTTGAACCCATAAAAAGCCCCAACAAAACCTTATAAATATCCCCTTGAAAAATCATAGCATAAGGAGAGGAAAAGGTGAGGAAAATATTGATAAAGGAACTCTAAAGTGTGAAGGTTTAAGAGCCTAGCACAAGGATTTTCTCAACTTTGAGATAAAGTAATAAACTTGGAAAAGAAGAAACCAAAGGGCAACAACCATTGTTTAAGCTTGAAAGGTATAAAACATTCATTTATCCTTGTGGATGATGTCCATGAGGCATATCTCTTGCATGTTCTTTCTTGTTTTATAGTGTTTTTGAATATTTGTTGCATTATATTGCTTTTAGCTTTGATTTTGATTAATGCATTTAATGTTGTTTTTATCTTTGTTTGATCATGTTTGGAGTTGTTTGTTAATGTTGCTGAATGTTTAGAATATGCTTGGATGTTTAGATTAAATGAAATATAATGATTTGGAAATCTGATAGTAAGGTTATTGATGCATTTTTTTTTGGTTTGTTAATGTGTGTTCTTGGTCCCTAGGCATGATTTGGGTTCCAAGTATTTAAAGTGTCAGTTTTGAATTGAAATTTGATATTTTTGTGAGCTATTTTAAGTTGGTAGTTTTGAAATTTGAAACCTCTTGTATAATTTTGATGTTTTGATGTTATTTGTTTGTTTTTTTAATTCAAACATGTTTGATTATGATTGTGAAACTTGTTAGAATGAAGAAATCATGTTTTGGAAGTAAAAAATGCCAGTTTTGAAGGCTTGATATTGTGCTGAATTTCTGGGTTGCTGGGAGATGTTCTTCGTGTTCTTGGGAAGAACATTGTCTTAGCTTCATGATTTGGACTAGTTTTAGTCCAATTCTTTGCACAAAATCCTTCAAGCAACTTTATTAGACAATAATCTAAGATTTATTTGAATCAATAACATGTTTTCAGTAGTTTTTTTTATCTTAGGGCTTCAGTTTTGAACCAAAATCCATTTTGATAAAATCACAGTTTTTTAGTGATAATCAAAGTGCATAAATGTTATATTATTGATCCTTGTGTGATTTTTAATATGTTTGTGTCCTTGGTTTGTTTGTATCTAGTTTGATTTGAAATATATGTTGTTGGTTCATATTGAATGTTCTTCATGTTCTTACTTTTTTTATGTTTTTATTTGTTGTGACAATAATTTTTTAGTTTTTGTTTTAAGTTTGATTTTGTTTTAGATTCTGGTTTAGGTCTTGGTTTGTTTTTCAGGTCAAATCAGTGGACTTTGGTTCGGTTTATAGTCAAACCAAAAGTTTCGGGTTAACCCGGTAAGGTCAAAATCGAGTCAAAGGATAAGATTGTATTTGGCTAGCAATGTTTTTCTAATGGTTTTCTTTGACTTAAGGATGTGTTTGGCAAACACCACCTAAGCCTATTTTAACAGTTTTAGTTTTAGAAAAAAATGAGTTTTTGCCAAACATGGCCTTAAAGAAAAAGATTTTTGTTTGTTGCATACTACCTAATTCATAAAAAAAAAATTGCATTTTATTTATATATATAAAAAATTGTTTTAGCATTGTTTTAGAAAAGTTTTTGTACTTCTTTATATTTTTTATCGAATTTACAAGTTTGTAAAATTCTTTAAATATTTGACCAATATTTCAATAACACTAATTTTTTTTCTGAAATTAATTGTCAACATTCTGGTATAAATGTTGGACTTACAAATAGATTAATATTTAAATATGAGGAGTTGACTAGAAAATTCTTAGATTATTTTTTTAATATTTACCAATTTTAACTGAAATTATTTTTCACCACAATATACGAGTTGTGGGAAACACTTTTGCCTTCCAAGATAAGTGAACTTTGTGAGGGCACCTACATGAATTCTTGTCATGAATTCTTCAAACGAGCTCATAATAAATTCAAAATGTCATTTTTATTCATAAATGTAATTCTTTGTTATGAGTCTTAGACGGACTACTAGTTAGGAATCCATCAACACCTTTAAACCACATCCAAACCACACAATGCAGCTTACTAAGGTAATGTGCGCTAGGGGTGCTAATATCTTCCCTGGCCACAATCAGTCTATTTCATTAATAAATTTAGAGGAAATTTTCATTATAATTGTATTCTCTTTTTTCATGTAAAGGTGACAAAAAGAGCAATATTTATGATGGATCTTATATTTGTATGAGAAAAAGAGAGTTCATTGTAAATAAATTAAAAAAAGGTGGGTGTTTTACAGTAAACTATCTCATACTTGGAAAATTATGGTTTGTTTCTTATAATTTATACTTTTTTATGATTTTGGTCTTTGTAGTTTTAATTGTTAAAATTTCAGTTATGAAACTTCATTGTTCTCACATTTCAATTCGTAGATGTTGTAAAATGTTGAATTTAGTCCTTGAAATTTTCAATGAATTTTTAATTTTTATATTTTTTATCCTTGTAGTTTTAAGTATTTACTTTTCAATTTAAAAACTTTATTTTCATCACATTTCAACCCTTGAATATTGTGAAAAGTTTGTTTTGGTCTTTGAATTTTTTCAAAAGTTCAAGTCAATCCATGTGTGTGCGTGTGCGTGCGTGCATGCGTGTGTGTGTGTGTGTGTGTGTGTGTATTTGTATTCTGATGCCTCTGGCTTTAGGTGTTTGCATTTTAGTCTAGATCTTTATTTTCCTCATGTTTTGGATCCTTAGATGTGGAGAGAAGAGAGAGAAAGTCATTATAGAAGAGAGATGAGAGAGAATAATTTCAGTCAACCATACTTGTCAGAATTGTTGATCTTGTTGTCAATAGTTTTGTTTTGGAGAGAGAAGTTCAATTAATATGATTTTCCCCTTTAACCACTAAAAAATAAAGATTGGGGTCTATGAAGTTTTTTTATATATAGTTTGATATATATATATATGTATATATATATATATATATATATATATATATATATATATATATATATATATATATTTGCACTGATTAGAGGATGTTTTGAAGTTGATAATAAGTTTAGCAAGTTTCTTGAGTTTTTGTGTTTTTAGCTGAAAGCAAATTGAAATTTGCATTTTAAGATCTAAAAACTCGGACCCTGATTTTCTAGATGACTAGAATAAGTTCTAATAGACTACACTTCGTCTACCTAAATGAATGTTCCTTTTTTAACAAACCACGTGTCATCCACTCATTTTTTTTTTAAAAAAAAGGCTTACCTAAACTTTTTTTTAGGCCAAACACGTGAGCTTAATTTTTTTTAAGCTAAGGCATGCGGACCAGGACTTGCAAGCCCAAGTGCACTTAGATCATTCTTTGAAAACCATGCATACATGGGCTTCATTTGTTTGGCCCTTAAATTATAATATATATATTTGAAAATTTATCTATTATTGTTGAAGATTCTGAAGTAATCAAGGAAATGAAAATAGAAAGTCTGATTTCTTTTTCATAAATCAGGTCCAAATAATAACACCTATTTATGTGTAGTTAATAGCCTTCCTAATATAGATTTGTAGATGTTATATATATTCAGGAATATATTCTGAAATAAAATGAGAAGTCAGGATTTAAGAATTCTCCACATGGTATCAGAGCACTAAACCAAGCCCATCTTTTTTTTTTCTGAGCGTATCTCTCTCTGAATCTGGAATTTCTTCTCTTCTTTTCACATCTGTCCTTACAATCCCCTAGTCACTTGTTCTAGTAGACCTGTCCAGATTTGAAAAAACATGTCTGAAATCACTACAAAAGAAACCTAAATATCAGGAGAATTCAAGAGTTTACAGTCATCATACTGACTAAATGACATAAACTATCTGAAGTAGTCACAAATAATAACAACCTTTCTCAAAGGAAAGGGAAAGATCAACCATTTGATGGACAATCCTCCTAGTCCAGAAGACCTAAAGTTTACACTCTAGGATGAAGAAGACTCCATGATTATGTCATGGCTATGGAACTCTATAATGTCAGAAGTCTGTGGGCCTTATATGTTTCTGGTTATAGCAAAAGACATATAAGATGCAATGAGACAGACCTACTCTAAAGTGAAGGATGCTGCGCTAATCTATGAGATTAAGATGAAACTTTCAATAGCCAAACAAGGTAATATGATGTTTATTGAATATTAAAATTCTATGAAAAGTTTCTGGTTGGAATTGGACTATTACCAGGACTTTAAGATGCAGTGTAGTGATGATGCTGTAATTTTAAAGAATTATGTAGAAAGAGAAAGGATCTTTAAATTTCTTGCAGGACTCCACATAGAATTTGATCAAATGCGAGTCCAGATACTTGGAAAGGAATCTCTACCCTCACTCAATGAGGTATTCTCCTTAATAAGGGTTGAAGAAGGAAGGAGAACTGTGATGCTGGATGTTCCTAATATTGAAGGGTCTGCTATGTTGATAACTAATAGCAGAAACATGAGTGATGCCATGAATGGTGCAAAAGTTGTGAAGACTGAAAGGAAAAAATTCCCTAAAGATGATTTGTTTTGTAACTATTGCAAGAAGACAGGTCATACAAAGGAGACCTACCGAAAACTCCATGGAAAACCACTAAGGATAGGGCGTAATGGAGGATACAATTGGAATCAGTCAATAGGACATAAAGACAGCATGTGAGTCCAGCACCCTAGAAGTGGGAGGGTTCAACAAGGAAGAGATTGAACATCTAAAAACCCTAATCAACACCATGGAGAAACCATTTGGGTCATGCTCTATTGCTCAAAATGGTAAAATTCTATTTTCTCATGCCTTTAGTGCTTCAAAAAAGGACCACTCCAGCATTTGGGTCATAGACTCAGGTGCAACAGACCATATGACCCATTCTATAGGTTCCTTCAGATCATATCAACCTTGTCCTAGCAGTAAGAAAATCACAGTTGTTGATGAATCTCTAACCACTGTAGCAGACCAGGGAACAATTCCCTTTAACCACTTATTGACCCTTAAACTAGTACTACATGTCCCTAACCTTACTGTAAATCTGTTATCCATTTGAAAATTAAGCAAAGACATAAACTGTAATGCAACTTTCTTCCTTGATCACTGCATATTTCAGGACCTAGCTACGGGGAAGATGATTGGGCAGGCTCGAGTCAAGAATGGGTTGTACATGCTTGGAGTGCTAGGCAGTAGTAGTAACTCTCATCCTCTACCATTCATTTCAGTTAATTCTAATAAAGATGATGTTTGAAATCACCATCATCGTTTAGGACATCTTTCATTTAAGACTTTTAGTTATATGTTTCCATCCTTATTTAAAAATCTTGATGTTGAACAATTTCATTGTGAAATTTATGAGTTTGCAAAGCACCATAGAGTGTCTTTTCCTATAAGTGATTCAAGATTTGTGTCTCCATTTAATATAATTCATTCAGATATATGGGGTCCATATAACGTTCCCAATATTTCAAGAGCAAAGGGATTTGTGACATTTATTGATGATTGCACCTGAATGACTTGAGTTTATCTTCTTAAACAAAAAGTCGATGTAAGTCACATCTTTCCAAACTTTACCAAAATGATAAAGAATCAATTTGGGGTTAGCATGAAGGGTATTAGAACTGATAATGATAGGGACTACTTTAATCAGATCTTATCACCATACTTTGAAAAAGAAGGGATTATTCATCAATCATCTTGTGTTAATACTCATCAACAAAATGGGTTAGCCGAAAGGAAAAACAAACATCTTCTCAAAACTACTCGAGAAAATCAAGTTCCAAAACATTATTGGAGAGAAACTATTTTAACATCTAGTTATTTGATAAATACAATACCTTCAAGAGTTATTGGTTTTAAAAGTCTTTTAAACTATTTATCAAAAAAATTTCCCAAGAATAATTTTTATTCTAAAATTCCCTCTAGGATTTTTGAGTGTCACCTATGTCCACATTCATAAACATCACTAAGATAAACTTGATGCTAGAGCTCTTAAGTGTGTTTTCATAGGGTATTCCATCACACAAAAAGGTTATAAATGTTATCATCCACCTTCAAAACGATTTATTATGTCAAAAGATGTCACTTTTAATGAAAACCAACCTTTCTTCAACCAGTCTTATCCTCAGGAGGGCAACATAGACACAAAAGATAAGCATAAAAATGTTTTTGAAAATTTTCCCTTCCAAATCCCATCTTGGCAGCAATCATCTTTGAATTCACCACCCACTAAGTCTTCAAACCTTACAAGAGAAACTCTGTAGGGAGAAATTACTATTCACTGACCTCTTCGAGTATACAGAAGAAGGGTACAACCTGATCAGACTCTCTTGTAAGCCCAAGAATCTGAACCAGAGCAAGGTAATGAAACTTCTCATCCATCCTTATCTACTCCTGATACTAATGACCTTTATCAGCCAATTGCAATTAGAAAAGGATAAGAGAATGCATTAAGAATCCTTTATATACTATAACTAACTTTATGTCATTCAAAAAGTTTTCACCATCATACAAAACCTTTCTCTAAAAAATAAACACCATACATATCCCAAAAACCTTGCATGAGGCTCTAAGTAATGAGAAATGAAAAACTGTTATAAAAGAATAGATGAATGCACTAGAAAGGAATCAAACATGGGAAATAGTTGAGTTACCAAAAGAGAAAAAAATAGTAGGGTGTAAGTGGGTCTATACTCTAAAATATAAAGTCGATGGCAGCCTTAAAAGATATAAAGTCAGGCTAGTTGCAAAAGGGTATACACAAACTTTTGGGATAGACTATCAATAGACATTTGCTCCAGTTACTAAGATGAACACCATTCAAATTTTGTTTTCTCTATCTACTAATTTTGGATGGTGTATGCAGCAATATGATGTAAAGAATGCTTTCTTACATGGAGAGTTGGAAGAAGAGGTGTTTAAGGATCCACCACCAGGATTCAGTCACTCTCTACTTCCCAATCAGGTCTATAAACTAAAGAAGGCACTCTATGGGCTAAAACAGTCACCTAAAGCATGGTTTGAAAGGTTCACACAAGCCATGGTTTCAATAAGATATCAACAAAGTCAAGGAGATCATACTTAGTTTATCAAACACTTCATTTCAGGGGGAGTTACTATTTTAATTGTTTATATTGATGATATTATAATAACAGGTGATGATCTTGAAGAAAGATACATTAAGAAAAAGACTTTCTTCAGAATTTGAAATCAAAGAGCTGAGGAAGCTGAAATATTTTCTTGGCATAGAAGAAATATTTTCTTGGCATAGAAGTAACACTTTCAGAAAAAGGAATTTTTATCTCTCAACAGAAGTATACTCTAGACCTTCTAAAGGAGACAAAAATGGTAGACTGTAAACCATGTGAGACACCTATTGACTTAAAGCATAGACTTGATAATGATGAGGAAGGAGCCACAACTGATAAGGCACAATACCAAAGGCTAGTTGGTAAGATGATCTACTTATCACACTCATCCATATATTGCTTATGCAGTGATATAGTGAGCCAATTTATGCACAACCCGAATGATTTACACCTACAAGCAGTTTATAGACTCTTTAGATACTTAAAGTCTACCCTTGAAAAAGGAATCTTGTATAAAAAACATGAGAATCTGAAACTTGAATGCTATATAGATGATGATTATGTTGGTGCCTTAATAGATAGAAGGCCAACATCAAGTTATTGTACTCTACTGGGAGGAAATATTGTGACATGGAGGAGCAAAAAACATAATGTTGTTTCAAGATCAAGTGCAGAAGCAGAATTCAGATCAATGACATTTGGAATTTGTGAGTTATTATGGATAAAGATTGTCCTAGAAGATTTAAGAATCAAATGGGAATAACCAATGAGATTGTACTGTGACAATAAGTTTGTCGTTGGAATAGCACAGAATTTAGTACAACATGATAAAACTAAACACGCGGAAGTGGACATACACTTCATCAAAGAAAAAATAAAGAGTGGACTGATTTGCATACCTTATGTGCCTACTGGGGAACAACTTGCTGATATACTTACTAAAGGTGTGCAGAATCCTTCATTTAAAGGTATCTTAGACAAGTTGGGAATGAAGAACCTGTTCTATTAAGCTTGAGGGGGAGTGTTAAAGATTCTGAAGTAATCAAGACAAATTTGATTCTGATCTGAACTTAATTTATGGGAAATGAAAATAGAAAGTCTGATTTCTTTTCCATAAATTAGGTCCAAATAATAACACCTATTTATGTATAGTTAATAGCCTTCCTAATATAGATTTGTAGATGTTATATATATTCAGGAATATATTCTGAAATAAAAGGAGAAGTCGAGATTTAAGAATTCTCTCCAATTATATTATTATCTTTCAATAAGATTAAAATTCTTTTATGGTAATATTTGCAATTACTTTAGAATATTTATTTATGAATATAATATGTAATGTTTTCCTAAAAATATTGCACATAAATGTTCAATGAGCATAAAATATATTTTTGTTATTGTGAATTTTTTATATAATTTTCATGAATTAATTATTTTTTTATTTTCCCATGTAATAAAAATTATTAAGGCATAACTTTTTACTTTTTTTTCCTAAGAAATTTGGATTTTGATAAAAGAAATATATTTTTTGTATAATTTAAATCCATAAAACATTCAAATATTTATTTTAATTACCGCATAATTATAGAAAAATTGGCTTTGAAAATGGTACTATTACCTTTACTTTTTTTTTATTCCATAGTTTATTGCACTTAACTAGCAAGACTTTCTTAAAATATTTTTTGTTTCGTTTTAGGATGATCAACTTCTTTTTTTACTTTTTAATTAACATCCAAAACTTTAGTTCATATGATGATGGAAAGCCAACTAGCCAAAGCATAAGATGTAGCAGGGGTTGAAGACAAAAGAAAAAAAGTCGAGGTTGTTAAAGCAAATTTAGTAACTATGAAAAATGAAATCAAGGTGCTGAGAATGAAGCTCAACACAAAATGAGAAAAGGTAAAGCACTTTAAGGAGAAGTTAGTAGCATTAGATAGGCATAAAGATCATATCAACGCTAATAACAATGCCTTTAACTAAAGCAACATGCTGCTCATGGAGCAAATGACTAAGATGGATGAGCAAATGGACAAAGGTACCAGAAATGCTCGGATTGTTAAGGCCAATTCCTCAAATGAGGGAAGGTATATATTTCACCATCGGCAAAACCTAGCTAAGACCGATGCTTTTATAGGATAGATTGAGAATTATGTTTTTGCTTTTCTACCTTTGGATATATATGAGTTTAAAGAGAGAGACTGATGTACTTTTTTTTTGTATTTACTTTTCCAAAAAACAATGTAATGAACTTTTCAATATTAATGAAAAGGGTTTTGACCCATTTATTGAGTAAAAAATATCTCTTGATAAGTGAGATTTAAGTTTATCAAAGCAATGACTTGAGTAGAATTACTCCTAATAAGAAATATGACAAAAGAATCCACAATCATTACACAAGTAAAGTAGTGGCCATTAGTCGTTCTTGGAAAGACTAAATCCATATCTAATATACATTAGCATACACATTATGATCATGCATTCCTTTATAGATTGTTCTATGCACTACAAGTTATGAAACATATATCCCCCATCTAAGATTTACTACACCTAATTAAGAGAGAAAATAAAGAATGAAGAGAGAGCTCATCTGGAATCATATTATCAGAGTGAGCTACAATCTGTAAAGAATGAAGTTGGTTGAATAACTAATCTACTCAAGCATCTTTTAACGTCTAAGAGTAGGGAGGAAACGTCTACACAGCCTCCTGTGGAAGCACAAGCAACCCATGTCTTTCATACACCTTTGAACTTAGGGGAAAATTTGGCATATGAGCATCATTTTGTTCCTGTTACCCCCGTCTAGCTAGTTCAAACACTATGGATTTGATAACTGAAGGACCTTTTAATGATAGATTTACTGGTCCTATGAGCTATGATAAGTGGTCTGCTTTGGAAGAGAGATTGAGAACAGTTAAAGGGAACGATTTGTTTGACCATATACGAGTAGTTAAAGCATGTTTGGTGCTAAATATTGTGGTGCCAAAGGAATTTAAAGTTCTAGACTTCATCAAGTATACTAGACTAGAATGTCCAAACACCCATCTCCAGTAATACTACAATAAAGTGGTTGAAGTGATCTATAATGACAAAATGTTAATCTATTTTTTTTAGGATAGTCTCACAGGGTTTGCTTTGAGGTGGTATATGAGACTAGATAATACTAGAATTAAGAAATAGAAAGACTAGGTAGATGCCTTTCTAAAACAATACAAATTCAATTTGGAAATTGCCCTCAATAGAACTAGCTTAATGACCATGGAAAAAGGAAGTCAAGATTCAGTAAGGGCATATGCATAATGATGATGAGATGAGGCCACATATGTTCAACCTCGTTTGATAGAAACATAGATGGTAACTTTAAATCCCTTGATTATAAACATTTAATGGGTAGCTAATCTCAATATTTCTACGATGTTGTATGTATTATTGAAAGAATAGGTAATGGATTAAGTCTGGATATATAGTCGAGTCAATGAAAAAGAAAGGCTTTGCTGGGAAGAAAATGGATAGTAACGAGAACAACTTAGAAGGTGGGTATAATGGAAAAAAAATCATTTTCCCTAAACCAAACCAATCAATCAAATAGCCAATCAAACAACTAGAACAAAAAAAAAACAAACACAAGAAATACCCTAGAACAACTCCTACCCTTACATATGCTTTTGAAGGAGTTGTATGCCAAATTACTAAGTATTACGCATATAGATCATATCCCTTTACCACCACTACGATCACCTATTTTTGTTTAGTACAAACCAGAATTAACTTGTGAATAACATACTGGAAATCCTGGCCACGATATTGACACATGCTACGCTTTAAAGAAAAGGTTGTTAGAACTTATCAAAATAAGTAATTTTTTAGGATTTACCCAATGTTAATTTGAATCGTTTACATAACCATGTTATACGTAACAATGGAGTGAGTGTGGTGGAAGTTGGTAGTAAAGAAAAAGTGTTGAAAGTGTCAATGAAGAGGCTGCAAGACATGCTGGTACAGTCAGGATTTTTAAAGAAAGTCATTGAGTGTCTTCTAGAGAGAGGTGACTATTGTGAGTTTTATGAAAAGAAAGGACATCACATTGATGGATGCATTGAGTCCCACCAAAAGGTTGCAAGAATATTGACCTTGAAGGAGTTAAGAATTAAGGCCATGAAGGATAGTGATGAGGTAAGGATGATAGAGATTCAAGAGAAAATGTTAGAGGTGTGTAGGGTTTAACAATAGTTAATGGGCCACCTAAACTCATCTTGACTAAACCTTTATATAAAAATAAAGGGGATTATAATGTATGCTTTGCAATTATAGCTATACCTTTGGTATCAAAAACTCTTGTTCCTTTATTCTAATAATAGATAATTAGGTTGACTTGGAGTGGTTGTTGCTTCACGTTTGAAAAGCTAGAAAAGTAAAGAAAAGCTATAGGCAAGGAGGTGATAGACCTTGGTAAGGAAGTTGAGGCTAAAAAATCAATAATTGAGAAAGAGACAAATGAATTTCTAAAGTTAATAAAGCATAGTGAATACTGCATAGTGGATCAATTAAAAAAAACCTTGCCAAGATCTTTATTATATCTTTGATACTTAGCTCTGAGTCGCACCAAAATGCTTTATAAAAGGTGATAAACAAGGCTTATGTATCTCAGGAAATTGAGCAGAAAACCATGAACCATTTGGTGTGGATAATCAATACAACTAATTTCTTGTATTTCATGAAAGATTAGTTGGGTGTTGAGGGCACTAGACATAACTAGCTCATGTACATCACTGTCAAATGCAAAGATTGCCTTATTAGTAAAGTGCTAATTAATAATGGCTCGACTCTTAATATACTGCCAAGACACTAGCTGGAGGAGATGCTTATTGATGTCTTTTATATGAAACCGAGTACCATGATGGCAAGGGCATATGATAGCTTACTAAGATAAATAGTTGAGACTTTGAAAATAGAGTTGCATATAAGTGTTTCTGATAACAATACAAGTGATGGATATTCATCCTTCCTATAACATGTTGTTGGAAAGTCCTTGGATTCATATGACTGGGGCAATAACTTCATCATTGCATCAATGCTTAAAGTATATCATGAATGTAATGTTGGTAGTAGTCAAAACTAAAGTAACCATTTCCATGATCAGAAATGTGGTGGTACCCTTCATTGAAACATATGATTGTAGGGATGGAAATGTTCATGCTTTCGAGATTTTGAATATAGAGTGGGTTCCTGAAAATACTAGCTGAGAAAGCCAAAAATCTTTAAAGTCGCAAGGTGTTATGATGTCGCGGTCGCACAAATTAATTACCCTAGCTTAAAACACACAGGATAGTATAGAACATGCAAGGGGTTGATCCCACGAGGAAGTTTTAAGTCAGATTTTTATATTGTACGTTATGTAATTGAGGGGATTTGGTTTGTGATTATCTAAACTATGGCAGCAATTAAACTAGCAAACAAAATCAATTAGAACCGAAACTTATCAAGAAAACAAATCCTGGTCGCAAGCACACATCCACCTACGTAAATTAAAATCGATCCTTGAAATGAAAATTGCAGTTTATGTTCTAAAATTTTATCTTTTTTTAATGTTGATTAATTAACGGATCCGCCGTATAACTAATCCTAACCAACAAACAATCAAAGTGTCTGCACTAATGATTCAATTTAATGGTAGCTTTACGAACTAGATAATTTCATCAAGATTAACATACAAGTTGTTCGTAGCTTGTGTCACTTTGTTCAAATGTTCTCCCTAAGTTCAATAACGTAGTTCCACCACAATTATCAAACTTGCTTCACAAGTTCATATATCACAACTTCGGTTTTGATATTAAACTTAGCAATAGATTGTTCACAACAATAACTTAGAGTCCGCTCTAGCAATCATTAACAACAATCATAGGAAATATGCATAGAAAAACTGAAAATAAAAGGAAAAATAAATCTCACGGTTCTTGAAATCCGAAGGTTTTTGCGTTCTTGCAACCAAGAAAAAAGCTTAGCCTTGCATAACTATTGAACAACTACTTCTAAAGATTGAAGAGAGCATGATTTTTGGGTTTGTAGAGGAGAGAATTTGTGTTTATTTTCTGCTGGCTGCTGCCTCCTTCTGCTCTCCCTCTTTTCTGTTGGCTGCCAGCCCCTTCTCCCCTTCTTTTTATATGCTAAGAAACCCTAGTCTCTATTTTACAAAATAGTCCTTCCTTAAGTTGGCAGTTTACATTTAAGTACTTCAATAACTATTTGTCCTAAAAAGGAGAAATAGCTTTGCATGAAATCTTTAATCTCCGACTTAGAGGAGTTAAATTACTGATATAAAAACTTGGATGTCGGTTTAGATGCTTCACAATGTAATTTGGACTCGTTTCTTTATGAAACCTGTTTGCTGGCAGAATTCAGTTGTCATCTTTGAAAAATCATATCTCCCTCATATGAAATCGTTTTTGGCCGAAATTTGGAGCGTTGATAGTTCATTGAGTTAGGAATCCAAAACAATTGAGTTTGTATCAATTAGACTTCTGTAGCTCCAGATATTAAATTTTGAATGGCAAAAGGTCAACACTGTCAGAATGCAAGATTTGACTTTGCTGGATGTGATTTCCATGATATTTCTCTTTTTATTTTTCTTGCATTACATTTCCAGAAAGGTATGAATGTTAGCTTTTTAGTGCCACTGGAATCACTTCATTTTGATCTCTAGAACTCATGCTCTGCACAAAACATCGACTGAACGTCAAATCTGCCAGTTACTCCAATTTACTCCTTTTTGTATCTTTCATCCAAAAGTGCCTTCAAAACATAAAACAAAGAATATCAAGGTATTTTATATATAAAACATGGACAAAACATTAGATAGTTGTGGGTGAAACTATCGAATAATATGGTTACATCACAAGGGTGGCGCTAAATGTTTCCTAAAACATAGAATTCCATTTCATTATAAACCTGAAATTGAAATGCTAGAAATGGTCATTTTAATAAAGATGAAATGTGTTAATCAGAGATTTGGGCTTAGATATAAGCTTAAAAAGAAAGATTATAGATGAACTGTTAGTATGAAAAGAGAGAGGAGAATGGCTTAAATAAGGGAAGAGAGCTTTAAAAAGAAGAACTAGTCATCCCTCCAATCAGGGTTCCATTCCCAAAGGTTGCAAGTATGCTGCAACCAGATAAGGGACTGTAAAACCTTGGTAAAAAAACTCTTTACAATGAGTGTAAACATCTTAGAGGAAGAAAGGTTAAAAGGATTACAAAGAGGATAAATTTTGGAAAAGAGGGTAAAGTACTGCCACAACTATCCATTCATACTTTAGAAGAATTCCTCGTTAAGACTTCATGTGAAAGCCGGCTAAGGGCGAGAAGTTTAAAAATTGGGTGACTCAGGAAGCTTTAGTGGTATTTAAAATGTAAATCAACATTGCTTGTCTTAAAGTGTTTTTATCTCTATTTTTATTTGCCTCTTTTTCTTGTTCCTGATTGACAATCGAGGCTTAAAATGTCAACATGATTTTATGTTGTTGACCCAAACTTTTCTTTTAAAAGTAATGAGATCATGTATTTTCTAAAATTTCTTTTTTTTATTTCTTATTATTCATTTACATCGAACACTTTTTGCTTTTAAGAATCCTAAAAGAGGATCTTCCAGAACACCACATACACCTTGTACCAATAATGAATGACCAAACTTTAATGAATATATAATAGCTATGAAAGAAGAAGAATATAATGAAAATAATATCAAGGAATTCATAAAATTAATAAAGCAGCATAAACAGGCATGGAAACCTACTATAGAAGAGCTTAAGACTATAAACATGGGAGATGAGTAGGTTAAAAGAGAACTAAAAATAGAAACCTTAATTATTCCAAGATATCTTGATCAAAGTCAAGGAAAAAATTGGAAAGCGGTGGAATGTCAACTTTTTAAAAGTAGTGAAATATAAACAATAGGTATCTAACATAGTTGTCGTGCTAAAAAAAAAGGAGAAAATTAGAGTTTGCATGGACTTTACAGATTTAAATAGGTCTATACCCGAAAATGACTTTCCTTTGCCATATATAAATGTTTTGGTTGATAATGGTTCATGCGGATCCATGTATTCCTTTATGGATGACTTCTCGAGGTACAACCATATAAAAATAGCTCTGAAAGATAAAGAGAAAATGATCTTTATCACACTCGAAGGAACCCTCTATTACAAGGTTATGCCATTTGGGTTAAAGAATGCAAGAGCCACTTACTAGAGGGTCATAATGACTCTATTCTATATTATGATGTGTTGAAAAATCGAGGTGTATATGGATGATATGATTACCAAGTCCAAGAAAGGAGAGAGTCATATCTAGGATTTATAAAAGTTGTTTGAGAGATTAAGGAAGTACAAATGGAGGCTCAACCTTGCAAATTGTTCATTTGGACTAAAATCTAAAAATTTATTGGGATTCATGGTAAGTGACAAAGGGATAGAAGTGAATCCTAATAAAGTAAAGGCTATTCAATCCTTGTTAGCTTCTAAGATTGAGAAAGAGGTAATGAGATTTTTAAAGAGATTGAACTATATTGCCTAGTTTATATCTCAGCTAACAACAATAGGTGAACCAATCTTCCAATTACTAAGGAAAAATGATCCTACAACCTAGAAGCCTTCGATAAAATCAAACAATACTTAATAATCCACCATGGCTTGTTCCTTCTGTATTAAAAAGGTCTCTAATATTATACTTGACAATGACTGAAGTAGCTATAGGATGTGTACTGGGTTAGTGTGATAAAACTTAAAGCAAAAAAAAAAAAGCCATTTACTATCTGAGTAAAAAGTTCATAGAATATGAGTCTAGATACACTGTGATAGAAAAGTTATGTTATTCACTGGTGTTTGCAGCCAAACATTACCACAATACATGTTGTATCATATTACATAGTTAGTGGCCGTTTGGATATGCTGCAGCGGTCGCGGTTGAAATGAAAATATGCAATATAGTGTTTGGTTAACACCAACCACGTTTTTTATTTATATGGGTCCCAGTACAAAACTAAGGTTGGACTTCAGTTTTTGATAAGCAATTACCAATTGCTTTTTATGCGTTTTGCCCTCTCTCTCATCACCAACACTTTCCCCTTGCTTTCCCTTGCTTTCCCAACGGTCCCACC
>Ga0325401_1000021_pt1 | contig 95574 bp, 42 predicted proteins | sample PopdelMetagenome_FD_205666 | JGI IMG/M metagenome (GOLD analysis project Ga0325401, IMG submission 205666) | Populus deltoides microbial communities from Bellville, Georgia, United States - Xylem-PdKOR-R2 | ecosystem: Host-associated > Plants > Phyllosphere > Stem > Wood/Secondary xylem | place...
TTATTTTATTTTATTTTATCATGCCAGATCCGAAATCCAACTCCAGCTCAATTGGGTCCCTAGTGATCCACATCGTAACCGTACAGAGAACCCACGCGTCCAGAATCCAGATATTTTTGTTGGGAGTTACGAGAGAATGCACACATGATCGTGGGATAAAAATCACTAGTAGTCCTTCAGGAATCAATGCTCAGTCAGATTAGTCCTGTGCCTCATGTTTTGTGCAACAGTTGCTGGTTTTTGTTTCAAATATTCGAGAATAAGAATAGAAAAAAAAATACCTGTTTTATCTAGAAAATAAAAAACAATAAATTTTATTACAATTTTAGAAAACCTTTTTGTCTGAAAAGAATGCTTACATTTTTTGAAAAAAAAAGTTTCCTATTTTTATTGGATAATTGGACCCGAACCTTTGTAAATTGTAATTGATAATGTTATTCTAAATTTACAAGAAAATTAGGATCTCAAGCGATATTGTCCCCTGGCCCGTGTACTTATGTACTTTGTGGATGGTTTTTCAGGCAACTCTACTTGTGATGAAAAAAATAACCGAACAATTTAGAGAAAATTAATTGGAAAAACAAAACCCAGAATGAATAGCTTGTTTTTTAAAGTATTTTTATTTAAAAATATATTTAAATATTTTTTTATTTTTTTAAAATTATTTTTAACATCAGCACATCAAAATAATCTAAAAATATAAAAAATAATTTAAAATATAAAAATATAAAAAATAAATATTTTTTTCAAAAATATTTTTAATATGCAAAAACTACTAAGTTAGTAATCACTCTGCTTTTGAATTGTAACATATATTCCTCATCCAGCTTGTTGATGCTGCAGGTAAATAAGCCAATGCCCAGAAAGTATATGCATTCATGATCATGATCATGATCAAGATGCTTATAACAACTTTCCTTGTACTCACTAATATATTGAAGTTTTCTTTTGACTATTTATCTAATGTAATCTCATAACATTCCTGGTTTAATTATTAGTATTTTTATTTTTGGCTCTTCTAAATAACTTTGTTATTAGAGATGCTAGATGAAAAAAGCTAATATACTGTATTAGCCTCAAAGAATCGAGGCATAATGAATTTTGTTATAAATAGTTCCATGATTAATCAAAAATTAAAAAATCCCAACAAAATTCCAAACAAATTGGGCTACTAGATTTTGTTATAAATACCCTCAAATTAAAAAAAAAACCACTTTTTCATTTAAAAAAAAAAACGGATCTAATCAAAACCAATCAGTTTGAGTCGATTTCTATTTTGATTTGATTTTGAACATTTTGATTTGATTATTTTATTTTATTCAAAATCAAATCAAAACTTAAAACATTCACCTCTAATTTTCACTAATAGAACCATTTTTGCTAGAATCAATAAAAAACTAATTCTTTTTATAAAATAACGTCATCTTATCTAAAAAAAGTAGAATTAAAATGAAAATACAGCTGGAAAATCTAAATAATTAATGAAAGGATGTCATTAATTGAGAATTTTTTAAAACCTAAGAATAAAATTGATAGAAAAAATAATTTAGTGGTAAAGTTAGGACTACTTACAAAGTTTGATGAAATTTTTATAGTTTTTTTTTTTAAAAAAAAACTACCCTTTCAAAATTTTTAATACATGCATGGGATTAGGTTTAGCAGGTTTTATATTGAAAAAACGTAACTTGAGAAAAGAAATACAAGAGGTGCGTACGAGCCACTTGGATCTTTTAACTCCTGGATGCCATGAGATGCTGGCATGATCATAACTAATGTAAAATGAGGGGTTGGTATGATCGATCAAATGCTAATATATATTTGAAGAATTATTCATGATTTTTAACCCATGATCATCATGGCCAAAGAATATAAAAAAAGCCGCCACCAACATCCACATTCGTGGGTGTGTAAAATCAGTGCATGACAAGGACGAGCTTCTCAATTAAAACTTCACAAGCATAGAAATAATGGAGTTAAGTAGGTCCCGAAAAGGAAAAGCCATTAGGTTAGATTCAAGCTGTGTCATGTGCTCTCCAAGCTTTCTCACTCGCATATGCGTTTGTCCCATCTGGTACTGTGCCCAGACACTTCCTTTTACGATATCTCATGATCTGTGTGTGTCTGTGTGGATGGCTTCTTATTTTCCGTGTCTCTCCTTGCTTTCTCTCTAAACTTCACACTGTTCCACTCCACGTTACCTCCACGCAGGAATTGCTTGATCAATGGATGCCATTTGATCTCATCTTGCCTCGATGGCTTGTCCCTTTTCTAGAAAAAAACCTAGGCTGTGAGGCCATGGTACTGTTGCTTGAGAGCCCACTGTTCAGTCTCCTGCCATTAATTAATTATATGTTCTTGATTCAACCTTAACAAACACCTTATCAATCTATCTAGCTCTGCTCCTCTCCGGGAAGTAGACGTTAAGGTTGGTCAGGGTGTGATCATCGGCATCCTGACAGCTTCAAGACATCAGTTTTTTTAGAAAAGTAGGAGAAGAAAAGGAAGAGGCACTTTGCTTTGCTTTTTGGTGGAAGCAATGAGTATTTGAGTGTCACCACTTCAACGGTAAACTGTAGTTGTTGTCGTTTGGTAGCGCATCAATTAAATTTTGGCCGTTGTAAGTGACCAAAATGAATGGCGACTGTTGGGTTTGTGTTGAAGCACGGGAGAGTAATTGTGGGTATTGATCATCCCAGTTATCGAGGTTGGAGGTTTTCTTTTTTTTTAAAAAGTATGGTATAATGTTTTTAATTAAAAATATATTAAAATAATAATATTTATTTATTTATTAAAAATTATTTTTAATATTAGCATATCGAAATAACTTAAAAACACTAAAAATATATTAATTTAAAATAAAAAAATAAAAAAAATCATTTAAAAAAACGCTATTAAAATAAAAAAAAAAAAGACTCTTAATCCAAATAAATTATTTTAACCTATAAGAAAATTATTTGAAGTTGATTTGAATTTAATTGAATTAACCAAACTACTAAAATCTTATCCGAGTTGACTAGAATTCATCAAAATTATTATATTTTTTAATTTATCAAGAAACTTAACCTTGAAAAAGTTTCTAATAACAGATTTTTCATATCAAATCAGCGGGCTAAACTGGACTAGATTTAATAATTATAATTATTTAACCCATTCCATCTTAATATAGGTTAGCCCAGTGTTCCAAAGCTTTTTTGAACTGAGTTTTACTTTAAATTATTTTGTATATTTATCTAGTTAAATTTAGATGACAAGTTAACTCATAATCTAATCAATGGTAATATTAATTCCTAAGCAGCTTTTGATTAAGAAAGAAAACTAAAATGATACACTTTTGAACAAATTATTTAACCTGATGACTTTAGATCAACTTGACTCTCCCATAATTAACCCCGATCCAAAACTGGATTAGACACCGAATGCGAAGTAACGACAACGTTAATAATTACGAGGACTGTGTCTAATTAGAGAAGGTCTCACTCTCACCATAACATGGGCCCCTATGATATATGGTCTCTTCAATTGAAATGAAACCTAGACTTTATTATTATTATTATTATTATTATTATTATTATCATCATCCATAACTTCTAATTATATGATACAGATACTTTATGTTTTTATTTTTAATAATTTTCCAGTTGAAATTCATTTGTCTCGCTTGACTTGGTGATTCTCTACTGCTTAATCAACACCAACTTCATGTGACTCTTCTGTGGAGAATACATTGAGCGCATATCACATCATTGCTTTTAATCAATGGTGTAGAAAATTTAGGAATTTTTGAGTCATCAATAAAGGAAGACGTTTGGGAATACAATCATCTCATTTTATTGTTCTCTTTAATCTTGCAAAATCAACTGAAAGTATATTTTATATTTTAGTATTTTTATTTTTTAAAGTATTTTTTATTAAAATAATTTTTAATATTAATACATCAAAACAACCTAAAAATATATAAAAAAAATAATTTAAAAAAAATAAAATAAGAAATTTTCAAATTCTTTTAAAAATAATCTTAAAACACACAAAAAAAATTATGATTATTACGAAATTATAAAAATTATACCAAGCAATTTTTATCTCCTTTTCTATCTTAGATGTGAATAGAAAATTATACCAAGCAAATTTTTTTTCTTAAAAGAAGATAACTAATTTAATTAAACTGACCATGAATTTCCTTTTTTATAATTTAGATACAAATAAAAAATATTTTAAAAAATTATCTTAAATTTAGCAATTTAGATACAGATAACTAATTTAATAAAAAAAATAAATTCAGTCTTGATGTACATGAACCAAAACTGAAGAGCACCACCACTTATAAAAATCAATTCAACTATCTTTATCCAATTCGTAGCGACGTGTTAAGCAGAGGGACGTGGAGGTGCATTTAAAGGCATGGAAACTCAAAACACAGTATCCTTTTCTCTCTTACTCACGGTCTTAACAGCTTTTTAATTAATTAATAACCAGCTTCTCTCTCTCATTTAAACCCCCGCCTAAACCCCCACCCTCCCTCATTAATCCCCTCTATATTAACCCTCAACTCTCGCTTTCTCTCTCCAGCTTCACTAATCACTAAAAGCCATCTTTACATGAGCTGAGCCACACCGGATCATTTCTTTTTCTCTAATGGCAAGTAACCACCACCGCCACATTACCAGCAACGGAGAAGCCGATCCTGTTCCGAAGCCGACACTTACAACGTCGGCTTCGTTCAAGTCACGGAGGCCGGTCAAGCAAAATGTGAACAACAACTCGAACAGTATTACAGCTCTCTCTCGAGCCGGCTCTGATGTCGATGAAATCATCACTCTCTTACACGGCTCCGATCCCGTTCGCGTCGAACTTAACCGCCTCGAAAACGAACTTCGAGGTATCAATAGTAATAATAATCATTAATTGTTTTTCGCGGAAAAGTTTTGTTTTCTCGAGAAAATTAACCTAACTTGTGATTTTTTTTTGGAGTTGATGATATTAGAGAAATTCAAACAATAATAGTAAAGAATTTGGAGTTGCATTTCGTGTTAAACTACTTCGAGGTGATAATAACCATTCATTTTACCGGAAAATTTTTGTTTTCTCTGGAAAATCGCTCTGCATTCTCGATAAAGTAACTTGTATTCTTACGTTCTTCGTTATTGTTGGAATTAGATTGGATTTGGTGATGTTAGAGAAATTGAAACAAGAATAATACAGAATTTGGAGTTGATTTTTTGTTAAATTAGAACTTTAAACTGTATTTAATTAAAAAAACGACTCAATGTGTGAATTTGTAATATAAACAAGGGTTCATTTTTTGTGTCAATGACTGTAGTTAGTGATGGCTTTAAATAGAGAATGAAGGAATGGTGGGATATTGTGTGTTGTATTTACAGATAAAGATAGGGAATTGGGAGATGCACTTGTGGAAATCAAATCGTTGAAGAATTCGGAGCGATTGAAAGAGAAGGCAGTCGAAGAGGTGATATATATTGATATCCAGGCCCCTCAGAGTTTTTTGCTCTTTAGATCAGCAATTGAAGTTTGCATTGCTCATTGTATCGCCAACTGCATTGATTTTGAGAGCATAAATATGGGCGAGTTCCTTCACTGCCTGTAATTAGCTTAAAAGTTTATGTTTTGAAAACATTGAGAATGCGAGTTTTGTGTCAATTGATATGTTGACATGTCAATGCTTTTTTACTTGTTTGCTTTAATGGTTATATGTAATATATTCTGTTGAAAGGTGGAGTTTTAGATCCCAGATGTTGGAAATGTCAATGGGTTAGAGTTTGATGTGATGAAAGATATGTAGTTACATAGACATTGCAAGGAATGAAGATGCTTATTCCTTTCTTTGATTTTGTTATGTCAGCTTACTGATGAGCTAGATAAAGTGGATGAAAAGCTTAAAGCTACTGAAGCTCTTTTGGAAAACAAGGTATTCTGAAGTTATTGGGTTTGCATCCTGAAAAGCTTATCAAGTCATTTTCTTCTTAAAATAAGGAGTGTGCATTATCATTTGCAGAACCTTGAGATTAAGAAAATAAATGATGAGAAAAAAGCAGCTTTGGCTGCACAATTTGCTGCAGAAGCCACGCTACGAAGAGTCCATGCTGCTCAAAAAGATGATGAAATGCCTCCTATTGAGGCCATCATTGCTCCACTGGAGGCAGAACTTAAGCTGGCCAGGCTTGAGGTATATCTTGAACTCGTGGAGAAAATAGTTAATATTAGATATGGATCTGAGAGTAGTATTGTGAAATGTTGTCATGAATTTCTTGTCTCGTGTTCTAAAATGAATGCTGATGAGGGTTTCTGTTATGCATGATCTTTGATATTTTAGGTAGCAAAATTGCAAGATGACAATAAAGCACTTGATCGGCTCACAAAAGCTAAGGAAGCTGCTCTACTTGAGGCTGAGAGAACTGTTCAGATTGCTCTGGTGAAAGCATCCCTGGTTGATGACCTGCAAAACAAAAATCAAGAGCTCATGAAGCAGATTGAGATATGCCAGGTTCATCTTTTAAAGTTGTCCTTGTGCAGGCTGTTCATGAAAATGAGGGTAGTTTCCATGAACTGCCGTATCGCAGACTATTCAGTTTAACATTTCTTGCATGCTTGCAGGAGGAGAACAAAATCCTAGACAAAATGCATAGGCTAAAGGTCGCTGAAGTTGAAAAGCTTATGCAAACTGTTCGTGAGCTTGAGGAGGCTGTCTTGGCTGGAGGTGCTGCTGCTAATGCCGTGCGTGATTACCAGCGAAAAGTACAAGAGATGAATGTAATGACCACTACTTTTTAATTTCAGGACTTCATTTCTTCCCACAATATTGATGGTTGCTATGAGTTTATCACAAATTCTCCGAAGTGCTTCTGACTTTTAAGCTGACACAGGGGGAGAGAAAAACTTTGGAACGGGAAGTAGCTCGTGCAAAGGTCTCTGCGAACAGGGTAGCCACTGTGGTTGCAAACGAGTGGAAAGACGGTAATGACAAAGTTATGCCTGTGAAGCAATGGCTTGAAGAAAGAAGATTTTTTCAGGTTTCTTACTATTTCAATCTCCCTTTTTGGTTCTCTGTTATGGATCTCTGAAATAATTTAGCATAATAACTACAAATAAGTGAATTCGAATTGGATATAAAAATCTGTTTTATTTGGTTATAATTATCAACTAACGGGAGGGGGAGGTTTGTGACCAATACAGATATGCCAAATTTCTTTCTTGACACATGGCAGGATTAAAAGTGATCACGTTCTATCTTTGCCCCTCTTTGGTAGACAAACAAAGGCTCTACCTTAAGAAAAGTTTTTCATGAGTTTCCATTACTAGGGATAAAGCAAAACCAGAACCCTGAAAACAGTTCAACCGGGAAGAGGTTTCTCTTGACATACAGTTAACTGCTGCCATAGCTCGTTGCCTAGTTATCAAATTTGCAAATATATTGGGATGTTGTGTGTTGAAAGTTTAATAAGTGCTCGGTTACCTGTTTCAAGAAAAATTTGGGGAATTGGGGGATAATGCAAGACTGTATTATATTTGATCACGCAAGCTTCTGTATTCTTCCAGGGGGAAATGCAACAACTTCGTGATAAATTGGCAGTTGCAGAGCGTGCTGCCAAGGCAGAAGCACAATTAAAAGTAAGCAACCCATTCTGTTAAACTATCTCCTTTTGTGCTCCATCAACCACTACTAACAGTGCACTGATTGATGGCTTGCTTAGGAGAAATACCAAATAAGATTCAGGGTTTTGGAGGAAAGGCTTAAAGCACCAAATAGTATTTCCCGTGAAGGAAGAAACACAAGCAACGGGCCTTCAAGACGTCAATCTCTTGGTGGAGTGGAGAATTTTTCCAGATTGTCCTCCAATGGTTATTTATCTAGGAAAGCCCCAAATTCACAATCTGGTTCCCTACGGCCCAACAATGCTGTCACATTATTGAAACATGCTAAGATGTCATCGAGATCATTTGATGGAGGTAGTAGATCACTAGATGATAAGTTGCTTGTAGGTGCAGCTGGTAAAGATAATGGACCTCCGAAAGCCTCTGATCAGACTCAAAGTACTGAGAGAACTGAGACTGGAGAGATTGAGAATGAAACATCAATTGAAAAATCAAAATCAGAGCATGAAGATTATGTTTCTGGAATTTTGTATGATATGTTGCAGAAAGAGGTTATAATTCTGAGGAGAGCCTGCCATGAAAAAGACCAAAGCCTTAAGGACAAGGATGATGCAATTGAGGTGAGGAAATATAGAATATAGTTCCATTTACATCTCCCAAGGACTTCCTCTCTATCATCCGTCAGTAATTTATTTTGCTGTTTTGGACATGGATAAATTAGATGTTGGCAAAGAAGGTCGATACATTGAACAAAGCAATGGAAATTGAGGGGAAAAAGATGCGAAGGGAAGTCGCTGCAATGGAAAAAGAAGTTGCTGCTATGCGAGTTAGTAAGGAGCATGATCACAGGACGCGACGCGGCAGTGCTCCCAGGGCTTCTAAGTTACTCTCCTCAAGGTAATATTCTTTCTTGCAATGGAGTTTTAATCTGGATTGCTTACGATATGGGGCAGTTGGGACACACTGTTTTTTTGCTAGTCTGCTCTGCATGAAGATAGGTGTCGCCACATGATTACTGCTTTTTTTCTTCATTATCCAATGAGAACCGAGATTAACAAGTGCAAAATTGAATTACTGAAATTTCTTCACCCTAAAATCTTCAAATTCTATGCTTGGTACACTTCACCTGATCTTTGTCTCGTGGAGGATTCACTAGCAGCTCATCAAAGCAAAGCATTTTCCAGTAAAGAACTTTCCTGAAATTATTTGTTTTTAATACTTGATTTATTCCAGGAGTGCAAGAAATTCTTAGGCTATTGATGCAACAGTGAGACAATGACCAGACAAGGGCATGCTTGATTATTCGGATTTACAGTCAATATGTTTTTTCGCCGTTTTTTTGTTCCTGTCTCCATTTCTGAGCTGACTCCAGGTTTCCAAGGGACATCCTGTCTTGTATATTTTTGTATTAACATTATTAACATCAAAGAGTCTTAAGGTCAGTGTGCCATTAATTTAATGCACAAAGTCTCTCTCTCTCTCTCTCTCTCTCTCTCTCTCTCTCTCTCTCTTGAGGTATAATGGCAACTTGCAGCAGCAACCAGAAGTATAATTGGATGATGATACATATACTGTTACGAAATATTTTGGGCATACCGAATAAAATGGAACGGTATGAACAACCTTCATATAAAGTTCAAACATTTTAATATATATATATATATATAATTTAAAATCTCATTTTATACATTTGAAGATGGATTAAAATGAATCGAAATGTCTAAAGGTGTTTCACCTGTCATGTCACTTCACTAATTAAAGTGGTCTTTTTAACTAAAAATTATCATTACTTAACTGTAATATTAATTACATTTTATCGAACTTAATTGTATACTATTTTTATTATCCCACTTGTATTTATTTATTTCTTTAAAGTTCATTTCAAATAGTAATTAATAAGATATTATTAATTATTTTATAATACTATAAAATTTCTCTAGATCCACGGTGGGTTGTTTAAAATATATCTAACTAAGATCCTGTTTGTTTAAGCAATTGAAAAGCTTAAATAAACAATTAGTTATTTAAAAGATGTCTAACTAATACCCTGTTTATTTAATCCACTCATCTTGATTTTTTGAACAAAAAAGAGGTTGAAAACTTTAAACAAACAGGCTTAATTCAGCGTTAAATTATAACTTAATTATTATAATTCATTAAAGCTAATTAATTAGTCTTTGATTGTGAAAATAATTAAATTGTCTCTTTATCGATGTTGAGCATCTCAATTTAATAAATTTTGTTTTAAAAATACCTCCTTCCTAATCTATCGTCACTGTCATGCATCTAGAGTTGCTCTTTTTTTTTATTATCGTTTTATTTTATTGTTATTAATATAAATATTTGATTTCACCTCAACTAATTTTATAAATTTTAAAATTAATAATTATGTAAGTTTGGAATATTTTTTTAAAGGATGAAATAGTTTACACACGAATGTTCTATTTAGATCTTGGCTTGAAAAATACTTGATACCAAAAGAACTTGTATAAAAATATTTCTGCTGTGAAAACAAAAAATGAAAAAAAATCACCATTGATCCTTTGCATCATTCAGCTTCTTGCAGACTGTCCTTTTATTGTAACCAGTGCTCGAAGAAAATTCAACATATTTTTTTTTACGGTGAAACTCCTCCTATCGTCTTGGTATCTGGTGGCGAAGCTCTTAAAACCACGACTAGGGCTGTGTGTCGAGCTCTCATCGACTGTGCAGATCGGAGTTACAATGGATTCTTGTGTGACAGTGGAGAGCCTTTTTCTGGAAAATTTATGAATACAACTCGCTGTGTCCCAAGTCCACGTGAGAGTTACGGTTGCCTGATGGACAAAATTAATGCAACCACCATCAGAAGTTGAGGAGATTTAATTAATATTTAATTACATAGCTGCTACTAATAATAATAATAATAATAATAATAATAATAAATATTTAAAAATTAACTTACTTCGGTTGTTTTATTTTAAGTATACTGGGTCTAGGTTTGTATAGGGTTGTATGGGTCTTAATTAAAATATTTGGTAGTTTCATTTTCTAAGAAAAAGTATTTAATATTTTTGTTATTATTTCTTTTTAACCATGTAACATTTTTAAGTTCTCAGATAAATATGTCACCAAAGCCAATTTTAAAATGAATCTTTGTTTTCTTTTAAAATAGAAAAACATGTATTTTCTATTTTTACTATCTTTATTTTTTCTATTTCAAAATAATAACTAAACTTTACCTTATAAATCATAATTATTAAATTTAATCCGATTTTATGAGTTATTTTGAATATTTCAGGATCTAGAGTTGATTCAGACTTAGTTATAATTGAATTGGATAAATTATTAATTTAATAAAATTTACTTGATCCAGTCATGTTTTCAATAATTTAGCTACCTGATACACACATTAGTTGTTGTACCCACGTGTTGCCGCGGGCTTATGACATGCTTGTATATTATCATGGATTTGTAAAAAAAATCAAGAAATTGTTTTTAAAAAAATTATATGGAGAAACACTATTGCAATCCACAATATTTTCAAGAAAAAATAAACTATAAAATTAAATTCTCAACCAGCTGAATATTAAAAAAAATAAAATAGATAGATAATTTTGAAAAAAAATCATAAAAATACAAAAGAAAAAAAATCATGTTGGGAAACACTGCAGTAATCTATAGTGTTTTGTGAAGAAATATATAATTGTAATTCTTAACCAACTCAATATTAAAAAAATTAAATCAATAAAGATAATTTTGGAAAAAATCATAAAAAAACGAAAGGGAAAAAAAAACTATGCAGGAAAACATTATAACAATTTATAGTATTTCATGAGAAAATCTACAATTGTAATTTTCAACCAGCTCAATATTAAAAATAATAAAATCGATAAAGATAATTTTGAAAAAAATTATAACAAAAAAATCATTTGGGGAAACACTTTAGCAATCAATGTTGTTTTAAAGAAAAAGACTACAAAGCTAAATTGATAAAAAAAACACGTGGGGGAATACTGTAGCAAGAAAAAATCATGCGGGGAAACACTATAGCAATCCACAATGTTTTTTTTCAAGAAAAAAAACTACAAAGTTAAATTATTAACCATTATAACATGAAAAAAATTAAAATTGACAGAAAATTTTGGAAAAAAACAAAGAAAAAGGAAAAAAATCATATGGGGAAATACTGTAGCAATCAATAGTGTTTTAAAGAAAAAAATACAAAGCTAAATTCCTAAATCAACTCAATATTAAAAAAATAAATTGACAAAAATAATTCTGAAAAAAAAAAGACAATTTTGAAAAAAAATCAAAAATAAAAATACAAAAAAATAAAAAAAAACACGAGAGGAAAACTAAAGCTAAATTCTCAACTATCTTAATATTAAAAAAATTAAATTCAACAAAGATAATTTAAAAAAAAAAACATGTGGAGAAATATTGTACCAAAAGAAAAACCATATGGGGAAAATACGGTAGTAATCTATAATTATTTTTATTAAAAAAATTACAAAACTAAATTCTCAACCACTTCAATATAAAAAAAACCAAAATGGACAATTTAAAAAAAACATAAAAAAAAATCAGCAAAAATAATTTTACAAAAAACATGTAATTTTTTTTAAAAAGTCAATCATGAGAAAAGAGAAAAAATAAAAAATATATATATATATTAGCATAATGAAAACAAAAGGCGTGGGAAAAGCTACAGTACTTTCCCCACGCCTTTTAATATAGCATAATGAAAACAAAAGACGTGAAAAAAGCTATAGTACTTTTTCCCATGTCTTTTAATATATTGTTAATATAAAAAAAATCATAAAAAAAATAATCAGCAAAAAGTTTTTTACAAAAAACATATAATTTTTTTTAAAAAAAGTCAATCATGAGAAAAGAAAAAAAATCAAATATATATATATATATATATATATATATATATATATTAATTAGCATAATGAAAACACAAGGCGTGGGAAAGCTACAGTACTTTCCCCACCCCACGCCTTTAGTATATTGTTAATAATATAATATATATGAAAAAGAACAATTCATCCATAACTGTTCTTGTTCGTTAAGAACCAAACCAGCCCAACACTTTTTTATTTCAAAGCCCAAACTTGGTTTCTTTGCCTTGGTTCCAATGGGCCACATTACATATACGAGTTACTAGAGATTGAAGCCCTAAGAATTTCAGACACAAGGAGGAGGAGGGAAATGAAAATCGACCAGTTTTTTTTTATTTATCTACAAAAGAGAGACTCCCTGCCTGCCTTCGGCTCTCTAAAAAAATAAAACCAAAAAACAATGGCGCGTCTTCTTCTAAAACCTCATAACAGCAGCAGACACTATCTCTCTTTACTTCGAGCTTCCATGGCTTCTTCTTCTTTTTCTTGCTCTCACTCTTTCTATTTTCTCTCCCGCCCCTCAGTCTCCTTCAACTCAAGGTATTTTCTTTCATTTGTTTCTCTCCTTTTATTGTTTGGTTTATGTTTGTTTCCCTATAAAACGAGAGAAAAATGAAGTAGATATTGCGTTTCTGGTGCTTTTGAGTTCGTTTGTTGGTGGAAAAATGGGAAAGCAGAGGAAAAAAGTAATGGGTTCTTGTTATAATTTAATATAAGCTAAGAACTTTTAAGCTTTTTTTTTAGTGGAAGTGGGGTTTTGGTTTTTTCTAGAGTTTTAAAAATTGAAACTTTAAAGTTTTGATTTATTTGTTCATTTATTTTTATGTAACTATAGGGTGAGTTTTCCAGCGAGGAGGGTTCCAAGTAGATTTTTGGTGCAAAATGGGGTTACACCAAGAGCTTTCATGTCTACTAGCGTGGCAACTGAATCGCAGCAAGAAAGCGCGGGTTCGAAAGCTTATGGGTCTGATCAAATCCAGGTAAAAAAACACATTAACACAAGTCATTGCTTAGTAATTTGTAAGCAATGGATGCTTTGTTATAATGAGGGCTTGAAAAGTTGTGTTTTCATATGTCTAGGTGTTGAAAGGATTAGAGCCTGTGAGGAAAAGGCCAGGGATGTACATTGGAAGTACAGGACCACGTGGTTTGCACCATTTGGTGATTTCTATTGTGACCTTTCTTTTGTCATTGTGGATGCTATTTTCTACTTTGCTCAGTTTATCTTAGGTAAACTGGAAACAAGATTTTTTTTTTTGTTAATCGGTTCTTCTTAATAGGTTTATGAGATATTGGATAATGCTGTTGACGAGGCCCAAGCAGGATATGCTTCAACAATAAATGTTGTTCTACATTCGGATAATTCTGTTAGCATTACTGACAATGGGCGTGGGGTATGAGACTTTTTTGTTAATTTAGCTATTGCCATTAACTTGCATAATGGAAGTATGTATTCTGGAAAGAGGATATGACATTTATATTTTTCACCTAGTTATAAACTTCCAATATACTTTGCCTTGTATGGATATGCATTTTACTTTCCTATTGTTTTTTAGGTAGCGATCTGCAATCTATTCCAGGGCTTGTGCGGGTCAGAGAGAATATTAGTTTGGAGAATATTATTAGTTCATGCTATTGAATGTGACACTGAAGAATTTGATGCACTTGTTAGAGTATAATTCAATATGTGCCTTTTGAGCTGAAACCTTTGTGACTGAAGTGTGATAAACCATTACATTACTTATTTATTGTCTTTTCATTTTATGTGGACCTAAATGACACATAATCATAAGACAAGAGGTCATTCCAAACCATTCTTCTTTTTTTTCAATGCACCTGCATTCACTTTTCAAAATGAGTTTTAGTGCTTACCATCTTTTTCTAAAAGTTTACTTATTTGTCAATAACAATAATTTTCTTTTGATGATTGTTTTAGAGGCTCTGGTCATTTATGCCAGCTTTCATTGTGCATTTTATTGCTATGATAACATGCTTCTCTGTTTTACTTGCATTGCAGATTCCTACTGGCTTGCATCCAGTGACAAAGAAATCTGCCTTGGAGACTGTGTTAACGGTAAAATGCATGGGCATCTGCCCATCTTAAACTATGAATATTTTTATCCATCATACATATATAAGGGTTTTAAGGGGCTGAATGCATTTTTTGCTTGATAGGAGCATGGTATTTGCATTTTGTTGAGTTTTCGATGAAATCTGTACTTAAAAAAATTATAGTTTAAACATTCAAGTAAATGTTAATGTAGTTTATATAATTTGTTACTGCATTTTTTCCTCTTTCTTCTTCCTCTTATTTTCATGTAATAGATTATGGTTCAAAAGTACTCTTCTTTTATATTTTGCAGGTCTTGCATGCTGGTGGAAAATTTGGTGGTTCTAATAGTGGATATAGTGTCTCTGGTGGACTACATGGTGTGGGTTTATCTGTTGTCAATGCTTTGTCTGAGGTGTGCACTCTGTTATGAATTAAAATTTTTTAGTCATTTTTCATCAAAAAATGATTTTTCTTAGTTTTTGGATTCTCTCTGAGCTACATTTTAATTTTTTATCTCCTTAAGGTGGATTAGTTTAAGAAGGAAACAGATTTCGTAAAATTTTACTATCATTGTCATGGGCTTAAAGCAATCTGTGAAACAAGTCTTCTGAGGCAATGTCTGAGGGATTCCCTTTGTAGCAAATGAAATTTCCTTATTTGCAACAATGGAGGTGCATGGGAATTTTTATTTATTCTTTTCTGAGCTTCTTCACTAACCATGTCATGCTATGCCTTTCTTCTAAGGTTTCCTTCTTGGTTATCAATAATCTCAACGGAGAAAGTGTTGAATTTTGTAAAATCTGTCATGTCTCAAATCACAGGAATTAGAAGTTACAGTTTGGCGTGATGGAAAACAATACCAACAGAAATATTCTCGTGGAAACCCTGCAACAACTCTAACATGCCATGAACTTCCAGTAGAATCAAAGGAACGTAAAGGGACTCACATCAGATTTTGGCCTGACAAAGAAGGTTATCCTTAACTTTTAGAAAAACTTATAATTTTGATGGTTGTTATTCTATGCTTCATTCCCCAGCTTTTAATGTTAGTTTACAATATGGGATAGAATACTACCTCTTCATTATGCAATGCTTCAAGGGCTTTTAGAGGAGTTTCTGGTGTTCAACAGGATTGGGCTGCACTTCTCACTTCAGTTTTCTTTGCGTTTTCCCCCCTTCATAGTGAAAAGCATATTTTCTACTCTTCTTAATACAATATTCTTCCTTTAAAAAAATAATAATCTGGAAGTCTATTTTCTTATGGTTGATTCCTTAATATTTTTGCAGTATTCACCACTGAGATTCAGTTTGACTACCACACGATAGCCGGACGGGTTAGGGAGCTTGCATTTTTAAACCCAAAGGTAGAACTGTTACTTGTAATTATGTCAACCTTGATCCTTTTGATCTCTTAATTTTCATCATGAATTGGTTTTCTACTTGGGGATTAATTGAACTGTTGCTTTGATCTCAACCTTTTATTTTTCATCACAAATGGGTTTTCTATTTGGGAATAATTGATCCTGGCTAACCTGTTCTCTTCATGTGGCTGGATGGTTTAGAAATTTGATGCAATGCTTCTTCCTCAATTTGCAATGCTGACACTTCTTGATTTGCCTTTGCAGCTGACTATTTCTTTGCAAAAAGAGGATAATGATCCGGAGAAGAATCAGTTTGATGAACATTTCTATGCAGGTGGATTGGTTGAATATGTGAATTGGCTAAATACTGATAAGGTACCATTGATTCTTGACCAACAATCTTGGCTGTTATTGTGATTCCTACTTTCTTGTTTTGTTATAATTTCTCTTTTAGCAAGCTGGCAAACTCAGAGCCTTCTATAAATCATGGTGGGAGAAAGATGATACTTAGGTTTTAATAATCTATAATCCAGGACTAAAGAAAATTATCAAGGGGAAATAAGAGCAAAAAAACAAACTCTATGACTTTCTTTTGGCCAATTAAGAGGCATACTCCATCTGCCCTGTCCATTCTAAGTGGACGGTTATGGTTGGTGAATTGCTCACAAATCATAGATTTAGATCGGTGATGTCAAGGCCATGTCAATTGAAGACAAACCACATTCTATCCTTACATTTCTTGACACATACACATACTTAGATGCCTGGTAGGTTGAGACATAGTGTGGCCGTTTTGATAAACATGAGTGGTTTGGAGTCCAAGGTGGGACTTGCTTTTCATGCATTTTATTGGTTTGTTAGGGTAGACCCTGTGGAGACGTGTTGTTAATCCATGCGAGTGACAATAATCTGCCTTTGGGTTATGTCTTTTACCTAGCAACTCCTTGAAATATGAGGCATCCTAAAAACACCAGGTTATTAGAACATGGCATAAAAACATTTCTAATATGGATATGGCTACCTCATTTGGATATGTCTATATGTTTTATAGGATGTTGACTATTGGTTATTTGATCCAGAAACCTCTACATGATGTTCTGGGTTTCAGAAAAGAAGTAGATGGAATTGCAATTGATATGGCTCTCCAATGGTAAACTACTACCTACCAGTGTATATGCTATTTCTCAATATTGTTTTCCTGTCCACATGCATCATGGATGTTATTGTCTCTTGTCTCCTAATTGTTGCATGGAACACTACTTTTTACATATTATTGATTGCCATTCCTCTGATAACCTGTGTGATTTGACTTTTCTTATGCTTTTCCTAGGTGTTCTGATGCTTACTCAGATACAATCCTGGGATATGCTAATAGCATACGCACTGTTGATGGTGGCACACATATAGATGGTGTAAAGGCTTCATTAACAAGAACTCTCAATAACCTTGGGAAAAAGTCAAAGGTCATTAAGGTACTTCCCTTTTGGCACGTTGTTGGGCGCTCTTGAATCTCTTCATCCATTTTCTTGTTTTTTTGCTACCTACAGTCACTATCTTTGAGGTTTTCCCTCTCACCTCTTCCATTTCTCTTTGTTCATTTACCTCTGCCTCCTAAAAATTTTATAATCTGCCTTGCCCTTCATGTAAAAGATAAAGTTCCAAATGCAAACTTATCTTATTACAATCAGAAGATGGAACACAGACCTAGTTCATTTGGCATAAGATGCTTTCAAAACATGGTCTTGGGCCATGGAGCATTTCGGATTTGAATAAAAAGACCTGATGTAGTTCAATTGATTGAACACCTATGCCATTATTGATGGGGTGCACTGCTGATTGTAGTTGTATTCACTATGATAAAGGATTTGTCCTTTTTTTTAGGATAAGGATATGAGTTTAAGCGGTGAACATGTAAGGGAGGGATTGACATGTATTATCTCTGTCAAAGTTCCAAGCCCGGAATTTGAAGGTCAAACTAAGGTATGCTCATTCATCATAATTTTCTTGAGGTACGGACGATTTCTCCAACTTATTGTTGGTGTTGCCAGGCTCCTAAGTTGCTTATATATTCCATTGTTGGCTTTTCTCCATGTCTGAAAGACAAGGTTGGGAAATCCGGAGGTGCGGAAAGTGGTAGAACAATCCATTCAGGAGTATCTTACTGAATATTTGGAGTTGCATCCTGATGCTCTCGAGTCAATCCTGTCAAAGTCTCTAAATGCTCTTAAGGTAACTTTGTTGTTAGCACTCTTTGTTCTTCATTATCTCTTGTGAATCACTCATCATTCTGTAAAAAAAATGTCATTTCTAAGAACTCAGATGTCATGTTTCTGCTGGTCTTAAACCTTGATTTTTTATTTTTCTTATTACAGGCAGCTTTGGCAGCAAAGAGGGCTAGGGAATTGGTGAGACAAAAAAGTGTATTGAAATCATCATCTCTTCCAGGAAAACTGGCTGATTGCTCTTCTACAGATCCTGAAGAATCTGGTAGCTGTTCTATATATATTTTTTTCTTTTCTTTTTGCTCTTTTAATATGAAACTTGTTTGACCTTCCTGAGATTTAAGAAATTCTAATTACAACGATCATACATCTTGTTTTTTTCACTCCATTTGAGTGGTCTTGCCTTTGTTCAATCACGTGGACAGCATTTATCAGTTAGCAACATGGTTGGATTACTGATTAATTGCCTGACACACTAGTTTAAGAATGATCCTTGAGAGCTTGCACTTAAACATGCAGCAGAGTGAGTTATTTGCATTATGATTCATCATTGGTATGGTAATCATTCCACACCCCTACAGTTTGTTTGTTTGTTTATGCTAGTATCTTTGGTTGCTTGTTGGTGATCAAGATTGTCCAGTTATGTCTTTTATTTTTGTAAGCCAGTTCCATGGCTCTGATAATGCTAAAAGTCAACCATTGCCATCAATTAGTTTCTAAATGATCCTTTAGCACCCACCTCAACAAGATGTGGACATTTTTGTTGGTTAATCTTCTAAGCATTACTAGTTTGCTAGGTAGGATAAAACCATATTCTGTGTTGAGTTTGGAGGAACTTTCAGAATACAAATCTGTTGATCTCATTGGTCTTTTCACATGTTATTTAATTTTGTTCTTTGATGCTTGCAGAAATTTTTATAGTTGAAGGAGATTCAGCTGGAGGCAGTGCCAAACAGGGCCGTGATCGACGCTTTCAGGTAATTGTGCTAAATGTGCACCATTTAATCTGCAGGCAATTGCTGAAACACGGGGGGTACTGCATTCCATTTTCATGGGAATGAGCTTGTGTCAACTATAATGTCTCAAATCTCAATGCTCGAGAACAGTTTTATTATCCCAATTTTCAAACTCACATGGGAATGAGCTTGTATCAACTATAATGTCTCAAATCTCAATGCTCGAGAACAGTTTTATTATCCCAATTTTCAAACTCATTTGGGATAATGGTGTTGATGTTTTTAACTTGGGATGGCTTAGAATATGGATCACTGAAACACATTACCGCAGGCTATTCTCCCTTTGAGGGGTAAAATTCTAAATATAGAAAGAAGAGACGAGGCAGCAATGTACAAGAATGAAGAGATCCAGAATCTTATACTTGGTCTTGGACTTGGAGTGAAGGTAAATTTTTATTATCTTTGTTTTTTTCTTCCCTTTTTTGTGTTTTCTTCTCTGAACTGCTTTCTTAGTTCATCTGGGAAATCTTCTTGGTTATAGGGGGAGGATTTTAAAAAGGATGCTCTACGTTATCATAAGATCATCATCTTAACAGATGCTGATGTGGACGGTGCTCACATCCGAACTCTTCTGTTGACTTTCTTCTTTAGATATCAGGTAGGTATTGGAGAAATTTGTCTCCACAATTTTTTGCTCTTAAAATAAAATAAATGACAGGGATGAACAGCATATAAATGCCTTAAAAAAATATGTAATTGAAATCACAATTATGGAATTGTTCTTTGCACAGAGAGCTTTATTTGACGAAGGCTGCATTTATGTTGGTGTGCCACCCCTCTATAAGGTTTGTTTGACTACATGACGAATCTCATGAGAGCTGATTTTAAATAATAATAAATGAGCTAATCTGTTTCTTTCATTTTCCCAATTGACATGACTAGGTTGAGAGGGGAAAGCAGGCCTACTATTGTTTTGATGACGCAGAACTCAAAAAGATTCAAAGGTCATTCCCTCAAAATGCATCATATAACATTCAAAGGTTCAAAGGTAAGATCACAAATTTATTGTCTATTTCATGAGCCTTGCCCCTGCATTCCATTCATTCTGTCAACTAGCTATGCATTATTACATTTCATTTTTTTTAATGTTAATGACTAGCTGTTATAGAACACAAATGTTCATGAGCATTCTTTTCTTACTGCTGACATGGAACTCACCTTTCCATGTTCTATATAGTGTAAGAAAAAATAATGTTACTGAATCTATTTGGTGTGATATCTAATGCAATATGACATACTTATCCGGAAAAGGGTGCCAAGCTTTTGCATGTTGCCCCCATCCCGACTGATCCTCACATGCCTATATACATCCCACCCTCTCTCCTAATATCTTCAGAACCTCAAAGAGAGTATATGCATAAATTTCAATTCTAACCAAATTCACATTGAAAAAAGAACGATTACTCTTCTCATATGAGAACATTTTCTGGAAGATCTTGTCTATTAATAACTTTCTATTTGAAGATTTTGTATATTCTAACATGTGAGTAAAATACAGGCTTGGGGGAGATGATGCCTGCACAACTGTGGGAAACAACATTGGATCCAGAGCGAAGGGTGCTCAAACAATTAGTAGTTGAAGATGCAGCAGAGGCCAGTATTGTCTTTTCATCGCTAATGGGTACCCGGGTTAGTTATACCTCGTGCACGTCTGTTTCTGGTTACAAATTACAATAAACAGTAAATGAATTAACTTGCTGGGGCCTGGAAGAAGCTATCAAGGAAGTAGGAACTATGTTTGATTGCCTTTTCTTTTATAAAAATTGAATTTGGGACCTTTCAGTCTTACAAACAGTCAAGGGCAGCTTTTTAAATGCAAAGGAGATTGGAAACTAATAATATATCAAAACAGTGATAAAACGATTTTTTGTGAATTTTCAGGTAACTTTTATGTCTTTTCTACGTAGACAACTGAATAATAAAACACTAAAGCAGTTTTCAGGGGAATCGTATTTTGGACTAGTTGTCGCATTTTATGCTCTCCTTTCCATTGAGTGTATGTATTATGCATGTGTGCTTGTTTGTGTGTGTCTGCTTATTGCTTGCTTGGCTAAATTTGCACCTCACTCGTATGCCAAAATCAGTTAAAAGTTGCGTTACAAGCAATGCATGAAAGACCCTCCATTGAAATGCCAATCATCACTTTAATTAGATCATGTAACTGATGGTATTACTATTACTAATCCATGGTGATAATGTTCCATGTTCATGTTTTTTTAGGTGGATTTTCGCAAGGAACTTATTCAGAATGCGGCAAGCATGATTAACGTTGATCATTTGGATATCTGACTGCACGAAAGTTTTTATGCTGTTCACAGAAACACAGATAAACAGCTTTTTGGTAGTCACTTTTGGTTAGGCTATGCGATTGACAGAGACATCTGATATTCCTGATCTCGGTGTTAATCCATTGATTACTTTTGGGTGAAGGAAAGGTGGAAAAATTCGGTAGGTGGTTCATGCATTGCATTTAAGTTGATGAACGTTGTACTCTATTAATCTAGGATTTACACTAGATTTGAGGCGCGCGGGTCAACTAAATTCTTTCTTGATGTAAAAAAAAAAATGCAAAGGAAAAAAGAGTTAAAGACTGAGGTTTTGGTTCAATTGTTAATTTAAATAATATTAAAAAACAACTAAAATAAATAAACTACCAGAAAAAAGAAGTAAAAGAGCTCTACTCGAGTCCATTTAGATTATTAAACAATTAAATATTGCAGGGTAGAATTGAATTTAAAAACAGAAAAAAATCCTAGTTAAACCAAGTTAGTTTGTAAATTTTGTGATTGAAAAGAAAAAATATTTAATAATCAATTTTTAATAAATCAGTATGATAACTTGAAAAGCAAAATGAAAAGAAAAAAAAATTAAAATTTAATTTCTAGCAAATAAAATGTTTAAGAATAAAAAAAATATATGATTAAAAATAAAGTAGAAAAAACTCAATAGAAGCTTTTTTGATCATGATGTAAAATCTTTGATCTAATTGTGACAACAATAAAATTATGAAGTATAATTATTCAACAATTCGATACTGAAAAAAAGAAGCACAGTAGCCACATAAAAAAAAAGAAACATATAAAAAAAATATAAAAATTAATTTTTAATAAATCAAATATTGTTGAAGGATGAAATTGAAATAAATCAATTTAAAAAAAAAACAAGAAAAACAAAAGTCAACCTGTATTACCTTTTAAAACTAGTGATTTTAGTCTCGACTTGGGATCAAACAATAAAAAATACAAAGCAAAAGTTTAATAAAAATATAAAAAAATCAACTTAAAAAAAAGAGGAAAAAATAAGCAAACTTGAATGAACCTTTTAAACCTGGTCTATTTTTTAAAACTTGCAATCCAAAAAATCCTTGATTCGGGTTCAATCATGAAACTTAATTCTCAATCAATTTAATTTTAAAAAATAAAAATCGTTAAAAAAAATATAAATTTAAAAACCTTGTTAAGGAAAGAAAGATAACAATAAAAAGAATGAAGATCAAATATGATAGGAAAAAACCCAAGAAGGATGAAATTGTAAAGAAAACAATTTAAAAGATTATTTCAAACAAAATAAATAGCAATAAAAAAAATAAAGATCAAATTTGAAAGATTACAGAATTAAAAAGGGATGAAATTGAAACATAATTTTAATTTTATAAATTATTCAAAAAAATATTTCAAATATTGAAGGATAGAATACAAAAATATCAATTTAAAAATTTAGCAAAAAAATATTTAACAAAAAACAACAAATAAAAGACTCATAATAACTCGAGTTATTTAAATAATTAGTGAAAAAATCTATAATAAATAAATAAATAAAAATAATAAATTCTATTCTCCAGTTGAATAAGTGATAAATAATAAAATTAAAAAATATAAATTAAAAAAAAAATCAAACAAAACTCTTAAACTTAAACTTAGTTAATCTTTAAATCTTCCAACCTATACTATTCTATGCCCGAGATTAATTTAAATCCTTGACACCACTTGGTATTGGACCACTCCAGTACTGAGGACTGCCTGTATCGGGGTAGGAGAAGTGATATTAAAGATATAATTTATAGTCAGCTGCTGCCTTCATTGCCTTCGCAGCACACTTCATAGGATCAGGAAGGTTTTTTGTTTCTTCTGAAAATGAAACTCCTTCCTGGCCTTCCAAACTTGCCAACTGCCTTCTCTAGCAATTTTTCAAGAATCTCGAGCCACCGATCATTAAAAAATACTTCATCTCAAAAACTTAAACGAGATCTTAAAAATGATTTTATATCATCTTCGAGTATAAAATTTGTACAGATTAGTGAGATTCAAACTACTATATGTTTGGTCATTAAAAATCTAATAACGTCATATAAAAAAAAACTATCTTCATTCGAAAACTTAAGAAAAATGGTTTCTATTACTCTGTGCTACCAGTCTCCTTTGCATAATTCTCGCAAATTCTGCAGATCGAATGCGTCACTACCTTCTTAAGCAAATTTGCTTGTGCAGGCAGCAGGTTCCTCGTAGCCCTCCACCTGAAGTTTTTTATTTTTGGCTGAACTCCCAGCTTCCACACTTTTCCACAGCTCCTTGTTGGTTGATGGATGGTTAGAACTACCGGTAGCTTGCTGCTCCTCGTCAAGAGTTCCAAGCACATTATACCCAGGCTTGAACTGGATATTCTCAAACTCTATGGAAGTGCCAATACTTCTGTCGTCCACCTCTTTCACGCCAATAGGAATCTTCAATATTTGATTAACCTCAGCTCCCTAGTGAACAATTTATTATTCGACAACCTCGTGTCCCACTGGCTTGTGTCTTGGACGAACAAATCAGCTACCAAAGTAACTCGAGATTGCAGTGGTTTGACTGAGCTAACCTGGAAGTTCCCCATGCCAGGACCCACCTATCATTCCACAAACTCACATCTCTATCGTCACAAACATACCACCAGAGCCCATGGACGATTTACCCCACCAAAAGTTACTTATGACTCCGTTATTCACTCAAGAAACCTCTAGGGAGCATTAAACAAGACATGGTATGTGCTGGAATCGCAGTTGCCACAGCGTCAATCAATAATCTCTTTCCCAGCGGCAGCAAGGGTGAGCATATATATATATATATATATATATATATATATATATAGAATCACGACTCTAGGGTTGATTTGAGCGGCAATTAATTTATAAAATAAATACTAGATGTCCCTTAAATATTTTCACAGTTTCAGAATATAATAAAAGAAGATGTTGTAGGGGTTTTATGTGGTGTGTTTTTTAGAGAAGGTTTAATAATAATAATCAAAGTACGTAGGCTTTTTATATAGTGTCTTTAATTTGTTTTGAAAAATCAATCTAGGTGTTGATTAATGTGTTAAGTGTTAATAAATGCAATTAAGATGATGAATCAGAATTTAAAAAAAAAAAAATCTTTCTGGAGCTTTTCTCACTAAATATTTTATTGCCGCCCCTTCCTAATTTCATTAAAAAAAATATGTCCTTCTCGCATAGAGTCATACTAGAAAGGTTTCTTACATTTGATCAAAATCCTTTCTCTATTGAGATATGAAACTTTCCATCTGATCTGAAATTCATTACAAGATAATCACCCGCTTGAATTTGTCTCCCTCTCATCGCTCGCCTTCTCATAATAACATGCGTCCAATTTGCCAGAAAGTACTCTCCACCAGATTTCTCAAGTTCCAATTCTGTGCTCCCCTCGAACCCTTCTCCTATATCATCATCATACACTGGAATGTCAACCTTTTTTGTCCTCCTCCTTGACCTTAGAATGTCTCGAGATTGAGCTGACAAGTGTGGTATAACATGTTCCTCGACCTGCTGCTTAGGCAACAGAAGATCAACCATGGTGGGGAGTGCTTCGTCAAGCGTTATCTGCTTTTTCACTTGCCAGAGGTTCATGAAATCATGGAGAATTGGAGCTGATGGATTCATTGTTCAAGAACTTTGGAAGAAAGACGTCAAGAAACGAAACAGCAAAGGTAATGATTACAAAGAGAACTTGACGCAAACAAAAACAATACAAGAAAGAATTACCACACAAAAACCTTAATAATTTGAATATTTTTTTTAAAGTAGTAAATAACTCAATTTATATCCGTTCTAGGTCTATCTTGAAGAGGAAAAAAACCATCATAAATAATTTATTAAAGATTACGAAACTAAATAGAAAAAATAAAATTGCCAAGTATAATATTTGATTTTCTAAATTAAATAGGAAAAAATTAAAAACATCACATAAAATAACTAAAAAACCAAATAACTTCTTCTGAATATCTTCTTGGGAGAAAACTGGATGGAGAAAAGCATGAAACCCATCTTTATAGGGAGAGATTATTTTCACACCAGGCATGCATGCACGCACTAATAAATTTCTTAATTATTTAATTGTCATGCTCAATTTTAAGACATTAAGTTTTTATTAAGTTGTATAGTCATGCTAGTCTTAATTATATAGAATTCGTCGATAAAATATCTCTGTTTGATTAACAAAATAATAATGTATATTTTGAATTTGATATGATATCTCAGTTTTTATTTTTATTTTTTATCTGGGTGTGTTTGTGAAAAGGGAGCCACTTGTGACTTGTTCCCTGCATATTAACCCTGTTCTATCTCTACTTATTGCTGGCACTGCATACACAAGCAGTGATGCACACAAGAGAAAAAAAAAAAAAAAAGCTCGAGCCCTTATTCTCATAAAAGAAACATATGGAGACACAATGAAAAAAGCGAAATATTCCAGTTCTTATTCTCATAAAAGAAAAACATGGAGAAGCATCTAATGCTCTTAATTACATTGGTGGACATCATCAGATGTGTTCCCTGAGAGTCCAATATTGCTTTGAAACGAGAGAAATTTATTATCAAACAATTGTTCTAGAGGTAATTCGTAAAAACATAATTCGATTCATGAATTGAATAGCAATAGATCAAAATATAAACATTTAGTTTCTCACTTGAATATGCAAATCTTCATGTGACCTTTGTCGTCAAGCCCTTCACCAATAAGCAACGAACTTCCCCTAACCTGCATGGTAGGCTTGCAACTTCAAGGGGATGCAAACAACATAGCATTCCCTTGTTAACTTCATCAATTTCCAAAGAAATGACAAGAAAATATATGCAGACAGGGCAAAAAAAATGCCCATTTCACCAATAATTAATGCGTAAATGATTACTCATTATTTATCATCAAGCATCTCTCTTACATTGGTGCACATCTAAGGCACAAACAACAGGTTAGCTGAAGATAAAGTTTGCCAACTTCAACTCAAGCTGACTTGCTGATAAATGAAACCTATCAATACCAATCCAAAAGGCATAAATGAAAGCATTATTAGCAACAATCACGCAAAACCATAAAAAAGAAAAGAAAAAGAAACTAACTAACCCATGAAGAATTCTAGCATCATATTCAAATGCCCCAGATTCATTAGAAATAAGCCCTTTCAATCCCAGAAACCGAAATTTATATGCAGTTTTCTCAGCAAGAAGTGCAATCATTTCTCTCCTATGGTGTCCTCTATACATATTGATGGGCTCAAACACACTCATCAGTCTAGCTTGCTTTCTCACGACTATCTATCAACATGAGGTCCAACTTCAGTTTCTTCTCCAAAATTCCGTTCTGGGTTTCAAAACATTCCAATTCTTTCTCTATACCAGCACGATACTCACGATATTGCTTGATGAAAACATCAAGATCGTGATCATTCTCCCCCCTGTTTGTTGGCACGTGCAAGAGGAACGTGTGAGGATTTCTGGTTTGAGTTTTAAAATAAAGATGATGTTTGATGATATTGTCCCCTAGGGTAACGTAACCAGGGTTTATGCAAGAGATTGTGAGGCTATGTATTGATTTGAAAATGTGAAACAAGAATCTTCTTTGAAAGGTTGTTCTTTTGCTAGGGTTTGGGTCAGGTTTAGGGTTTTTTAAAATGGAGTTGTTGTCATTATCTTCTGATTCTTCATTGGAGAAGAATGTTTCTGCGTGCTCGAAAATGAGTGAATCACTGAACTAGACAGAAAATCCTCCATTGTTGAAGGAAGAGCTGTCATGTTTTAGAGACAAGTGGTACAGGTTGGTCTTAGTGGTTGCCTTGCCCTGGTTGGTAAACAGGTTTCCTTTTGACTGATATATATATTTTTTCTTGGCCATAGTTATCCGACCCGACTTCAAGGTTGTTCCGTTAATAAGGTCTTGCGTTGTCAGTTCCCCAGAATTGGAAGAAGAACACATCCACCTACCTGTCCTCGGTGGCTCGTTCCCTTGGCTTCTGGTATTTTTATTATATTAAAAATGTTTTAAAATAATATTTTTTTATTTTTAAATTTTATTTTTAATATTATATATAAAACAATTAAAAATTAAAAAAAAAAAACACACATTTACAACAACAGTGCCTCCATGTACTATGTAAAAATTTCTGATCTCTTTTCACGGGGCCATCTATGCCGGTCCACTGTCCGGCTAATTGTACACATGGATTTGATTTGAAGATTTTAGAATCTAAAACTTAATTTAGATTGAGTTTTCAGCTTAATATTAAAAACAATATTACTATATTAATAAAAACATAAAAATAATTAATTTATAATCCAACGATCTAGATATTTTTCCAAATCATTATGATCATTTATGTTGTGTTGGATATTTGAATGTAGAGTGATTTTTTTTAATATATTAAAATAATATTTTTTATATATTTTTAATATTAGTACATCAAAATAATAATAAAAATATTAATTTGAATTTTTTAAAAAAATTAAACTGTTTTTCAAAGTATTTTTTACTTTAAAATATATTAAAATAATATTTTTTATTTTTTAAAAATTATTTTTAACATTATATTATAAAAGAATCAACTTAAAAAAAAAGGGGATATATTGGTTGCAACTTCAAACTTCGATAGAATTAATTTTGGCTGATTCTTTCCTGGTGTGTTAGTCAAGAGAGTGTCTGCTGATATGCTGAATCCAACACAGAATTTTTGCACCACTTGATTATTCTATAAGAACATGAACTGGGAAAAAGAAATTTTCATACGCATCAGAATCTCTCTTTCAAATTCACAGTTTCTTTGACAGCACTAATCCATCAAAATGTTTCAATGAACTATCATTGTTCTTTTCCCTTTCCATCCCCTGCTTCTTTTCAGTTACTTGTCTATATCATACGTGGTTTGGAGAAACAAAGGATGTTGTCCATATGATTTTACTGCTGATTTTAATATCCATAGCAAAACAGGAAAAACTCGATCTTGTTTGAGATGTGCTCATGGGGGTGTCATGTACCACTCATTTCTTTAAGCTTTCACTTCTAAATAACTCAAGGAAGCTACAAAAAACAATGGCTTCAAATTTATACACAGAAAACCGAGAAGAACTCTGTAGGTAAAAAGTTGACAGGCTGAAAGGATGGGGATGATGAGATAGATTGAAAGGATTATTAAAGAAAACACATAATGTAGTGCACTTGAGTTTAAAGTCAGGAAGTTCCTTGGAAGTTCAGCCAAGAGGGATGTGGATGTGGGAAAACTTATGCAGATGTTGATTAAAGGAGGCTCACCAAACACAGAAGCCAAAATGCAGGAGAAAGAATTTGAGGAATTACAATCATTTGTTAGTAACAAGATGAATTCAACTTAAGTTTATTACGTCTCTCTTCAGGATTCTTCCTCAAATGTTAGAAAAATTCCCCTGCTTCTCTACAAATGTTTATCCCACGTTAGAGCCAACCTTGATAAATACAGCTGGGCAGCTTATTGAAGCTTCTACCCAGGCTTCAGAACCTTGTTCTGTAAACACTTTTCCTAACCAGATATGTTGCCAGGAACAAGTTTCACCCGCTGGAAAGTAAGCCTCCACATTCTTCTCGCCCTTGTCAAATATATCCCTAAAATTTCTACCGTAAGTCCATGCTGCCTAAAAGTGTTGATCCTCCGAACAGCAAATCGGTGCATCCAGCGTAACACTACCACCATTACGTAAAAATTCAGTCATACATGGAACTTTACTCACTATCTTCTGGCAAAGTGCGAAAACGCAATGTTGCTGAAGAATTCCCCCAATTGAATCTGTCAGCAACAATAAAGAACATCATCAAGAAAAGTAGACACCAATTATAAAATTGGCACTTCTCACAAAAAAGGAGTTTAGTTTCCATAAATTGAATGATGAAGAACGTTTGCAATGTACTCATCGTTGTTGCTAGACAATGAGAACATGAAGAATCGAACAGAACTGATCACTGACCTGTGAAGAATTCGACCGGCAGAGGGCGAATCTAATGCACCAACATCATTAGAAATGAGCCCTTTTGCTCCCAAAAGCTGATATTCATATAATGTTTTGTGTGCTTGAAGTAACTTCTTTGAAACTTTAAGTTGAGTTTTGTGTCTATGAACCTTCTCAAGCATTCTCATCTTGGTAGCTCTCTTGCTGCTATCCGCTAAGGTAAGGTCCATTAACATCAAGTCCAACTTAAGTTTCTTTTCCATAACTTGAAGTTGGGCTTCTAAACATTCATTTTCTTTCTCCATGTCAGCATAATAATCACGATATTGCTTGATGAAAAACTCAGCATCCTTCACCTTGTTGTTGTTCCCTTTTGGTGCTTTTGAGAGGAGGTTGTTTAATTTTCTGGTTTTGGTTTGAAGTGAACGGGGATGGTTCCTAATATTGACAGCTAAGGTTACATAATCAGGGTAAACTTTATCGATTGTGAGGCTATGGAATGATTTAAAAATGTGGGCCAAGAACTTTTTTTGAAAGCTTGGCTTAGGGTTGGGATTAGGGTTTGGATTTGCGGTAGGTTTAGGGTTTTTAAGAGTAGGTTGTTTGTCATCTTCAACGTCTTCAATGGAGAAGAGATTTCTTGTGTGCTCGAAAAGGAGGGAATCACTAAATCAAGAAAGAAAATCTTTCAGGATCAGAAATAAAATGGTCCAGGAAGCCCATAATGTTAACTGATTGGGCTGCTTTGTGTTTTTTGGGTTATACTACTACATATTTATCCTTAAGGATTCACTCATGTTTCACTTTTAGCTCTATAGTTTAAATATTTTCAATATTGCCCTACTTTTTTAAAAAGGGTTTCAATTTCTCTCAACTACTATTTTTTTTCTATTTTAATTTTAGTTTTCTTAGTTTCCCATTTTTTTTCTTTGCAAAAATACTTGGAAAAAAATTATGAAGTAGGTTATTTAATGATTAGGGGTGACAAATTAACAACAACACTTTTTAAGAGCTAAAATGGTAATATTTAGAAATTTTAAACTATACGAGTAGAAGTGTAACGATATTGAATTTACAGGGACAAAAATGAAGTTCATTCTACTTTTTAAAACTATACGAGTAGAAGTGTCACAAGTTTTAGAAAATATCAACCTATAGAGCATTTATTAGTCTCTTCTGTTTCAACTAAATCTTCTGTATTGGCTTGATAGGTATGTATAGGCTGTATCATTGCATAATTTTGGTTGATTATGTCCTAGAGTGTCAGTCAAGAGAATGCCTGTTATTTATGATCATAGAATTTCAAGACAAATAGACTAGAGAAACTGAAGATGTTGTCCATATGATACGGGTAGAACTCAGCCCTGGAATCTGGATGTTATGAGACCTCATTTCGTTAGGCTTGTGACTAGTTTGTAGAAAACAATGCGATCGAATCATCTAAAATTAGAACTTTGGACCATGAAAGAGGAAACCTTGAAATGGATGGGATGAGGTTAAGGAAATAGATTGAACAGATGGAAATTAAATAAAGTAGATGACGATTGCCCTTGAGTTTAAAGTAAGGGAGCCTTGGAACTTGGTAGCTAGATGCTTGCAAGAAAACTTCTGCAGATGTTCATTAAAGGTTTGCCTTTGCACATGCACAAGCTAAGTTTAGAGGATTTTTGGTCTTCTGTTGGAAAAAAAATTCAATTGAAGTTAATTGTGGCCCTCTCTGAGGACTTCGTGCTCGAAGAAAGCCAAGATTTTTCAGGTTTTCTACAAATGTTTCTCCCAGTGGAGCCAGCTCTTAATAAAAACTGCAGGGTAGCCAACTGGAGCGTCTACCCATGCTTCAGAACCTTGTTCTGTAAATAGATTTCCTGATCAGATATGTTGTCAGGAACAAGTTTCACCCTCTGGAAAATAAGCCTTGACATTCTTCTTTTCCTTCTCAAGTGCGATATTTATTAGATACTTTCACAAAGTAAATTGACTTCAAGTGAAAGGCAAAGGCATACTTAGGGCCAGCAGGCCCTATCCTTGTCTTTCAAAACAGCCACCTGCTGCTTCCATTAACCGCTTCCCCTCCTCCATGTAGAAGATGGAATGGAGCCAACAAAAGCATTTAGAAAAGAAATAGAACTTTTGTTATCTCTTACAGACTTATCATCTGCTAATTAATAGTAATGCAATTAACATTAGGTTTTTTGAGTTATTTATTGCTTTAAAAATAATATGAGAAGATTCTGAGAAATTATTATGTATACTGGAAATTGTACTCCTTTCTCGCACAAAAATATGAAACCATCATGAAAATAATTCATGATTTACTTCTTTATGTGAAAGGGAAGAGTACAGCTCCGGATATACTGAATTACTACCCTGAGATACTTTATAGTGTACAGAAGACAGCAGTCAAGCAAGCGAGAAAGAAGACAGGACAGACAGACAGACTTGATCTCAATTAATCTGGTCAGCTTAGTTTGCAAATTACCAGACGACCCATGTATCCTGAGTGTTTCTGGTTTCCAACTCATAAAATGATGCATGATTGAAACATATCAAGAGTTCTTGCTATAATTGAAACACACGTAACTATTTTAGACAAAGCAGTTGTTGATGCGCACTTAACCAGCTTGTCTAAATATTCCACCCCCAATACGGTATCACATCCTCTTTGAATTGTGCTTTTGACAAAGCAGTCGATGATACAATGAAATCCGAAATTGAGTTGGAGAAACAAGTGATCAATGGCTTAGACTTGATCCAGCGCTGTCAAACCCTAATGCAATCTCAACCAGACAAATGGTTAAATATATTTTCACAATTTTCTCTAGAGTATAAAATATTTGAGGATAAAGCAACATAAAAGAAACATAATGGCAGGCATAAGATTAAACATTACTACAGAGGAGATGGGGAACAACTGTCGCGACATGAAAGTAAGCAAAAAGGTCTACGTAAAAAAAGGTTTCACCTACTAATAACTTGTAACCACCATGCACGGAACAGAAAGTTTACAAGAACGTAATCCATGCATAGGGACCATCAAATAATTCAGTCAAGCAAATCGGAAACTACCGTCCTCTTAAATGCATCAACCTGAGAAAGTTGGGCTGCCATGGCCTTGTTGGCGAATAAACCATCCGCCTTCAGTCTCTCCCTCATGCCATAACATGGAGCCTTGGCATTTATATATGCCTGGATTAGTGTCTGAAACTGCTTTGATCGAGCCTGATAACCAGCTTGTCTCATCCGGTGAAACATTTTCTCTGCATTATGTATGTCACCCTTCTTTGCATATTTCTCCATGATAATCATGTATGAACTAAACATTGGCTTCATCTGATTCTGTTGGACAGCCTTATTCAGTATAGAGTCAGCTTTTTCCACCTCCCCTGCTTCCACATAAAGCTTGATAAGTGCATCCCATGTCAATGGCCCAATGCGACACCCACTATCACCCATTTGCTTGATCAAATCTTTACCCTTAGATAGCATCTTGTTGTTTGCATAAACCTTCAAGAGTGCAGAATAATGCTTTGAAGAAAGCTTCTTCCATGTTTTTGACATCAACTCAAAAACTGCCTCAGCTTCAGGAATTTTCTTCAGCTGTCCCCAGGCTTCAATGGCAGCCATGCACTCATCAAGTCGGGGGCTTTCCTTACAGAACTTCCAAAGCCTACTCACTTCATCAGCCTTCCCAAGAGTACCATATAGAGGAAGCATAAACTGGCAAGCCCACCGATGCTCTTCTAAGTTGCCCCCTTCCATCTCTTTCAAAACAATCTCAGCTTTCTCTTTGAGGCCACCAGATACATAGTGCCTGGCCATGATAGCTTGGGTTTTGATATCAGGTTCAATGCCTTCAGCCTTCATTGTCTCTGCGATTTGTTCCATCCCCGCTATGTCATTGGATTGGCCTTTTGTGTCTATTAAGAGTATGTAAGTAAAAAGAGAAGGCTTGACATTTTCTTTCTCCATTAATAACAACACATCAGCAATTTTCTTCTTGTCATGCCTCTTGTAAAGGAGCAGCAGTTGGTTGTAAGAAAATAATGTGATTGGTAATTCGAGGTCCTTCATTTTGTTGAATACTTCCACTGCCTTCTTCGCATTATTAGCTGAAACACAGTTGGCCAGCAAGGTTCGGTAGATCACCTCCCCTTTTAAAGATTTTGGGATTTTCTCGATATAAACCTCTGCCTTCTGGAGACCACGCACCTTTGCAATTAAATCAAGACGAGAAGCATAATCTCTTTCATCAAAGTCTTTTCGCTTATTCGCTTCCACCCACTCTGAGAGCTGCAAAAGCAACCACATAAATGTTCCCAAAGGACAGAAACCATCATAAAACTCTAAATAACTAAAGGGAAGACAAGTAACTCCTACAACTTTGCAATTAACATGGAACTCATAAATCTTTCAAATGAAACCCAAACAATCACCATTCAAACTGGAGTTCTGTGAAAAGGTTGTGATGAAAAAATCCTACCCTTTTGTAAGTACATGTAGTAAAAGGGATGCATTATTTATGATAAAAAAACATCTTGGGTTTGCAACTATCTGGTGAGAATTCAAGTCTTTAGAGGGCCATTTCATGCAAAAAAGCTGAAGGATAAGAACGTTCCAAAGTCTCGCACCCAAGGCCAACTTTGGTAGGACCACTGAATTATAGTTGTTCTAAAACGTTCAATCTAGCTTGGCATGAGTAAGGAATCAATGTCTTGTGAAAACAATGTATGGCCTCATTGCAGTTTAACTTGTGAAGCTAATTGCATACAGCTGCCACCAACTCTTGGACACAGCATCAATTATTAATTCATTTCACTTGGAAAACATCCCAATTTACTATATGCACTTACCTGCCTCGTCCAACATGTACAGCAAGCATTCACTAGAGAACATCCTAGTTTAATTTGCCCTCTCAGAAATGAATAGCAGACCTCAAATCAAATTGGATGCGAGGCTAACAGCCTCAAACAACTGATAATTAGCTACGTAAGACAGCTATAAGAAAAGATTAGCATCAAGTCAAATCACCTGTAGAGCCCTCCCAAACAGTCGACGTTTGCGAAGATTGAACATGGCATTAGAGATCTCTAACTGGTCCAAGTCCCTTCCTTCTGCCACCCACTTGTCAAGAACACTATGAACAGAAACACCTGGAGCAGAAATGATGGCCTTGAACAATTCTGAGGGAGCCTTTTTCCTTGGTAATCTTTTCTCAGCTGGATCCGTTTCATTATCTGATAGTTCTAGTGCATTCTGAGAAGGTTCCCCTATATCATTGGTGCCATCATCGGACAATTCAGGTTCAGAAATTAGCTGATCTACATTGACCACACTTTCATTGGCCCTCATTGGTGTTTCAAGTTCAGAGAACTCGTCCTCCAAGTCTTCATCTGATTCACTGCTTTCAGCACCAGCTTGCGAAGCGAAACCACGCTTCTCCAAATAGAACTTTGAACCAATATTTGTGCTGTGGTAAAATCGAGGCCTCTCAGATACAGATTGAGGAGGCTCGACAACCGCAGCCTTGCCTTCTATGTAACTAAATACTATTTCTGATTTTGCACAACAGGCACGAGAAGTTCCAACACTGAATCCACGAAACCTGGTAACAGAACAACAAAAGATTATCACTCAAAAAAATCTGGAAGGGAAAAATTAAAACTGCCTAAAGGATGCAATCAATGGAAAACCACCAGAGCAGAAAAATAGTTTAAATGAAACTTCTTTCTACTACAGGAAATGTAGATGTAAGCTTCTCATGAAAACAGGACAACAAGCATGGAGAATGGGACTGTTATGGACAGAGATCAGATATTTGTGTTCTGACTGTGGGGGTGATGGTCGCAGTTGAGCCTGAAATCCTACATTCCTGTAAGTCTTGAGAACATTAAAGTCCCGATGCAACCTGTACAGATTCATTCTTCATATGATCTATACCATATCTTAACTCTTGTGGTAATTTTCACCATCTCTTTTCTCATTCTGGAAATCATACACAAATGGGGCTCGTTTACAAAACTAACTATATAGAATAACCCTATTTCACAGCTTTCACTCATTGAAAATACAAAATCCCAGAAACCACCTAGGAAACAAAACTGTTTAACTACAACTAATCTAACAACCGGCTAAATTAAGTCAAAGGGGTTTCATTCTTCTTCCTTCTAAGTACCTCATTAACATTAAGGCCATTAAAAACTAAAATCTTACTCTCCTTCCTTTTCCCTTCTCATTACTTAAAAAGGCAATTGAAAAAAAAACGCTTTTACAGTAACCAAGAAGATCAAACCTTTACAGGAAAAAATGAATAAGTAAAACAAACCCATTTCTCCCCCATACCCAAATATCAATTGTGATAGATAATTCTTCAAATAACAACTAAATAAATAACAAAGTTAGAGAGAGAAAGAGAGAGTTACTTGAGAGGATTGCAAGCTCGACGAAGAGCCAGCATGGCTTTTGGCTAATGGGGGATGGGTTTGAAGGTTTTTGGTGAAGAAATTGAAAATGAAATAGCGGAAGCGAGTGTGAGAGTTGAAGTCACGGCCTCACTCTTAAACCCTGGAGAAACCTGAGAAGGGGTCTTGAAGGGTTTCTGAATAAATATATGATTCAGCTAGGGCTGCAACCAAAAGTTTCTTTTCTTTTCAGGATTGCCCCCGTAGACTTCTTTTTTTTTTCTGCTACCCCTAAACTCATTTGCTAAGAATTTTTTTTTTTTGAACGTATGGATTATCTTCTTCTTTTTAATCCAAGGGTCACCAAGAGTTTCTCAATTTGATATGTTGAGAGTTAGTGGGATAAATTTAGTTTAGTTGAGAATAAACTAACCACTTTTTTTCTTTAAAAAAATCTAACACTCGTTGATGATATATTTGATATAAAAAATAAACTTTTTATTGTTATTATACATAAAGTTATTAAGACCCCATTTATTTTTGTATTTTAATTTTTAGTTGGTGCTCAATTCTTGCAGGTCAATTGAAATTTGATTATTCATCATATACTAGGATCCCCACCAAGCATTTATGGTTGAATGGTTAAAGCGTCCAACTCATAATTGATGAATTCATAGATTCGATTTTTATTGGATACACGCTAATAAAACCTCTAATAAATCAATTGAAATTGACGATGTATCAATGAAATCTCATCATTCATACATAATGAATTTGGTATGGTATACTCATATCATAATATATGTATAATAAAAACTAGCATTTTTATTAAGACATAAGAAAGAAATTAGATTTATGAATGGAATCAAATATGCATTAATTACAGCCAAAAGTATTCGATAATTGATGAAAAATCAATATACTTTTAATGTTGAATAAGAATCAACTAAGACAAAAGTAAAACAATAGGTCAAACTCTTATTTAGTATCAATGTAACAATTATGAATAGCCACCAACTCCCAAAAAATGATAGAAGAATAAAACCTATTATACGACATACAATGCATAATAAATATATGATTATTATGCTTTAACCAAGTTATTCTATTCCATCTCTTAGAAAAAAAAAATAAATCAAAATACGTAATAGCATGACGATATATTACATAAAACTTCTACCTCAAGCATATGTATTGAAGCCGTAAACAATCAAGTAAAATCCAATACACATAATAATTTGATCTATAAGTAGCATTGATGTGGTAAAGGTTGTAATGTCAGAGGAGTCATTACTGCAAGTTATGAAGGGGGAGGTCATAAATGTTTATGCTATAAAATCAATTTTCAACAAGAAAAATACATATATGGTAGAATCATAACCATATAATAAAATCCCAATTGAAATGCATGCATGTGTCTCATACACTACGAGGATGATGAAAAGAGATATATTTTACATCCCAAGGGGCTATAATTAAAAATACTATAGAAGTTCCTATAAAAATAAAAAATGTTCTGTATTTGAGTGCGATTTAAACTATTAATTTACACCATTGAAAGTAACCAATTAGGTTTACGATGAAACCTAGAAATCAATCATCAATCCAATTTAAGTATTTTTACAAAATAGACTTCAACATAAAATGGAGTAATAAGGGTAGAAGTGATTGAATTTAGTAGTTTCTCATGTAAAATTATTAACTCTAATATGGAAAAACACAAAATTATTTCAAGCAGCACCTTCTATTTCAAAAAGAGAAGGACAAGTTGTTCGCTTTTCGTTTGAAGGTTAAAGACAAATTGATAGCTAAGCAATGAAAATTCTAAAGATTTCCGAAGGGAAAATAGAGATGTCCCCTATATTATCCCTAATATGTGATGGTATCTATGTAATTTCATATAATTATTTGATCTAATGCTACATGAAAAACATAAGCTAAACGATATTTTAAATATGGTTCGGATTGATCCATGGACTCATGGATTAACCCAATAAACCTTCTGTCCATACCGTGGGTGTGGGTGTGGGTTCGGGTCGGCTAGTATGATTTTTTGACTCTTCCCCATATCCTTCTGCATGCAACAAAAAGAATAGGAAAAACAAATATCACGACAGAGAGGGAGAGACGAAGAAATGAAAGAACAAACACTACCTGAGAAACAAGCCCTGGCCCTAGAATTGGACTAGATAGAGAGGGGAAAAACCCTAATTAATTCATCACAGGTCCCTTTCTTCTTCTTTCGGCTGGTTTAGTTACGAATTAACTTGGTGAAAATAAGTGGTGATGGTTTTAGAACCCAAGATTCATTTCTCTTAATCTTTTTCTTTCTTGTTAAAATTTAATAATGGAATAATTATGTTTTATTTGTTTACTAATTTTGTTGTTTTGATTAATTAATTTATGAAATACTTGTTGTTTAGGTTTGATGGATACCGGCGGCATTCAGTCGGAGAATGCTGAGACAAGAGTAACATTTCGTAAGCTTTTCAATGATGTGGCTAACAGGAATTATCGACGACGCCATTCTCCTGTTAATGGATCTCCTTCTTTGGATGGTTAGTTTGTTCAGTTTTGGTTTTATGGGTTTGTCGCGGTTTTAAGATTAATGAAAGCCTGCTGTAGGTTTTTGATAGAATTTTGTTGCTGCTGCTAGGTTTTGTTGTTGTAATTTTACTGCATTTTAGTGAGGGTTGATTGGTTGTGTTTATTGTGTGAATTGTAGGAAGTCCGAAGCATGATCGTAGCTCTAGTCCGGTAGTCCCGACGGAGGATGTTGCTAAAGCTTCACAGAGAAGGAAGGATGAAGAGAAAGAACTGAACCGGGATTCTGGGAGGAGTCGGTATGAGAAGAATAGAGATTCGTGTAGACATTCTGATGGGTATTCTTCCAGGAGTTCTCATGGGTATTCTAGGAATGATGATTATAGTAGACGTGACAGGCGTGTGGATGATGGAGAAAGACATTATCAGGTGTCTTCCCTTTCTGATAGGGAGTTGAAGGATGGTGAGCGTGGCAGGTCAAGGGATTATGCGCGAAATGTGGAGAAATATTCTTGTGATAGATATGATAATTCAGGGCATAGAAGGAGGGATAAAGAGAGAGAATCATCGGAGCATCAGAAGTTGAAAGATAAGGACTTTTCGCCTGATAGAGTTGGATCTGGTAGGAAATATACAAGCTCAGCTTCTGAAGAGAAGGATAGGTACCGGAACAGGCGGGGCAGAGATGTTTGTGATGAGAGAAGAGATCATCACAGTTCTGGAGATCATAAAAGTGATCGTTCTTCTTACTATGAGGAAACCCGATGGCATCAAAATGACTCTTCTGGAAGGAATGGTGGACATCGCCTTAGAGAACATTATAAGAATGACCCAGAGGAATTGAATAGTCAGAAGGAAAAGAAGAAAGATGATAACTGGGAAAATAGCAGGGGGAAAAATCGGTACAGTAAAGCACCAGGGCAGACAAGTGATGGTAAATCTATTTCTGGGAGTGAAAATCAAGAATCTCCTGCCAAAAAGCCAAAATTGTCTAGCTCTAACAAGAACCCTGATTACAATGGAGATGGTAATTACTTTGCTTTGTCCTGTCCTTTGTTCAACGGCTCTCCCTGGTTTGCATTCTTGCTTTAGAAGTCGAACTCTATTAATTTGAATTCTCAACCACTGTAGTTAATGAAAAGCAGCCTTCAAGTTCATTGCTGGCCCAGGAGGTTGATAACAAGATCAATGAAGGACAGACACATGCCAATAGTTCAGAGGCTGCTAAGGACTTCGATGCTGCAAAGGTTGCCGCTATGAAAGCTGCTGAATTAGGTAGTCAATAATTTCACAAATAAGTAATTGCCACCTGTTATTTTATGATATTGCCATGGTTTTGAAGGGTTCTCTTTGGCATTGCATGCATTACTTCTTGGTTGCATTTTCCCCTTAAAATGAAATATGGGGATTTGTCAAGTGTCTTAGTCTATGAAAAAATGGTGTACAGAGTGTATACTGTCAAGAAGGTTTTAGCTTCTAGTCTCTTGTTCTTTTGTGAGTGCTAGGGAGTAGCAACTTATTTTGATCAGGTTCTAACTCATCTAGACTCCAGAATTTTTTGTGATCTAGACTATATATTTTCCTGATTTTACGGTCCTCCTGGGATTTAAAGTTCATCTATTGCTACATAGTTCTAAATTGCTAGAAGGTTTCTGCAGGTGAATTTTTTTTTAGCTGCACCTGTTTATAAACTTAGCCTCAAGTCTTTCTCACCTTTTATGCCTTTTTCCAATTTGGAAAATAGTATGGAGATTAGTGATATACCAGAAAATAAAAAAGAAATTTCCAATGATTTCCTGGCAAGGTTCTGGCAGTTTTAAGGCCACAAAAGTTCAGAAACAGACCTTTATGTGTGGACGAAGAGAGAGTGCTAAGTTGGTAACTTGCAATGAGCATGTCAGCCATGCTCATGCTATTTAGGGTGGAAATCAAGAAGCATCAATACAAATAGGAAGTAGAGAGCTGAGTTTGTGTCACTCTAAATTTTATTACGAGTCAATCTCTTTTCTTGTTGATGAGATGAGTTATGATAAATAAGGTCAAATCTTGCAATAGTTCAAAATTTCTCGTGTAATCTCATAAGAGTTCCCCTTTGGTTAGTAATATATTTCTTTTAATGTTTAGGGCCTGGACGCATGTTATAGGAATTGGTACATGGTGACTGGTATTGATTGGGTTATAGCTGGGTTAATGGAAGTGGAGCTGAATGCTTTGTGAGGATTTTTTGTAAATGCAAAGTGCACAGCAGGGTAGCATCCACTTAGGTATATTTTGGTGGTTGTTGGAAGGAACACAATAACAGGAAAATATTAAGAGGACAATGCCTTTTCACTTCTCCAGCTTACAAGGAAGTTTTTTCATGGATGATCATGTTTGCATTTTATTAGTTCTTATTTTGTTTGCAGTTTTTTAGTCCGTATAAATGAGTGGCATCTCCTCGGTGCCTTTTGTAGGTTTATTGTTGCTTTTGAGAAGGAAAGTCCTTATTCTTTTTTATCTATATCAAAGTGTGCTTCAGGTTGAGTAATTGTAACTTCTTAAATTCATACTGCTACCATATTCGTTTTGGAGCTTCTTTTTGCACAGTTTTTAATCATCTTCTCTCTTTCAAAGCCTTCTTGATGTAGGACAGACGAAGAAAATCAACAAAACATGATAATTGATGTGGGATAGAAGAACAAAATCACCAATAAGAGACACGCTCAAACTTGAATGGACCAAACCAAGAGAGAGACGCTCAATCTTGAAAAAACAAACCAAGAGAGATAACAAGTCTTAATTCAGTAAGGAAGCTAAAATCCTAATTTAACTACTAAATGATAAATAGTAATATTCCTAAATAATAAAATCCAGAATAATCATACAATATTAATACTCCTAAATAAATAAAAACCAAATCCAACAGTTGCCCTCCATTCTCCATTACTTCCTTTTCCTTTTTTTCTTGAGAATCATGCCCTTTTACGATTCTCTATTAGACTCTCAACTTTCATGTTCACTATCTTCATTTAAGCCAAGCAGGCCTGTAGGGTAGAGCCTAATGAATGGAACATTTGTTCGTTGGTGAGCTACATTCAGATCCAAACTTTCACGTGCTTTATATTTGAGAGGAATACCATGTTTTATTGCCATGGAAAGCAAGTGGATGGGTCTAGCTCCAATTGATTGCCCAAGGGTGCTGTATATGTTGTCGAACTCAGATGTTGCAGTGATATTTTAATCACCTTGAATTGGTTTTTAATTGAAAGATTTTTCATGTATGATACAGTTAACAGGAACCTAGTTGGCGGGGGCTTTATGTCTACCGAGCAGAAGAAGAAGCTGCTTTGGGGGAATAAAAAGTGTGCTGCTCCGGAAGAGGTACTTGTGCCTAGTTTATTCTTCTTATGTTGGCTGGTTCTTTCTAAATATCTGTTGAATACCCTCAATCATTTTACAGCCTGGTTGCCAGTGGGATACTGCTATGTTTGGCGATCGTGACAGACAAGAGAAATTCAACAAACTCATGGTAATTTTTGTTGTCTCATAATTCTTTCTATTTACTCGAATGATTCTGTTGTCATATTAGTTAGGAATGGATCATCAAAATGATCCATTGTTGCTTGTTCCTGCATGACGCTATTCTCAATTAGTTCACCTACTAACACTGTTTTAGAGTCTGAGTTTGCGTTGGTGCCTATGGCCAATTATAGGGTTTAAAGGGAGATGTAAAGGTGGAGCACAAACCCGACAGTCAAGATGCGGAGAAACAAAAGGAACTCCAGATGGATCTAGAGAAACAATATACTGCTGGGCTTCGACGAAGAGATGGCCGCACTGTTGGATTGGGTCTTTGAGCATCTGTTTAAGATCTTACCAAACACTGTTTTCTGATATTTTGTTGCAATTCTGTGCAAGAATCACGATTCCTGTAAAACTATATTTGCTTGCCATGCATGCCCTTGGCCATCTAACATTTTGCCTAAAGAATGGTCTCCCAAGAGAGGTTTTTCATCTTTTGATCCTAGGTTTTGCTGAAGTGTTCACGTTTGTTGCAATTTTTGCGTGGTTATTCGGTTGTGCACTATTTTTGCAATTTTTTTTTTAAATCTTATTGCATTCTCTTGGTTTTCATATTTATGCTTGGATTTTTTTTCTTTCTAATTGCATCATTTTGGGCCAATTTAATGAATAATAGGTTTATTTATTTTCATTTTTGTCCAGCTTTTATTTTTATTACACCCTCCTGGTTTTCATTTTAGTGCTTGGATCTATTTATTTTTTTAATTGTATCCTTTTAGAGTCAATTTTATGAGTTATAGGTTTAATTTGGAATTATTTTATTTTATTTTAGTGCTTGAATATTTTTTTTATTGCATCCATTTGGGACCAGTTCACTTAGTTATGTTCAATTTGGAATACAAAAAAAAAAAGTCAAAGAGCAATGTTAAAAATTAAAACTTTGTTTGGTTTTTTGTTTGTAATTTTAAAAATAATTTTTTAATATTGAGTTTACTAGGATTAACCTTTATTATTTGTTTCAATTTGTTTTTTATAAGGTTTTTTTGGTGTTATAAATTGGGATCATGTGTTTGACAGGTTAAACCGAGTTGATTAAGGTTTTTTTGGATTTTTTTATTTAATTGATTTTTTTTAATTTTATTATTTAACATTTGTTTGATTGAGAATTGAGTTTTATAATTTGTTTTAATTTGATTTTATAAGATTATCTCGATCTTATAAATTGAATTATGGGTTTGGTGGGCTAACCATATTAACTCGAGTCGCTTTTTTTATTTTGTTTAATTTTATCATTCGATAATTAATTGATTGTGAATCAATAATTTTATAATTTGTTTTGATTTATTTTATGTGGGGTTATCACGATGTTATAATCTGAATTATAAATTTAATATGTTAATTCAAGTTGATATAATATAATATATTGACTTTTCATATATATATATATATATATATATATATATATGTATATATATATATATATATATAAACCATCCTGCAGCAGCATAGTAGGTGAAAGATTGGCTTGGAATGCTGCTCAGAGGCCAAAACGGTTAAATTTGGCTCGACTTGGATGGCTTTCTCAAATCAGTCATAGCAACAGCATAGGAAGTTGATCTCAAAGCAAGTCTCTGGGGAACGAGGATTCAGACTTTAAACCTTTCAGAGAGGTCTATATGCTCCTCCTTCCACCACTCGAGCCCTGGTTTGATGCCTCTTTTTTTGACGGGGATAGTCTTTTTATTATTATTATTATTATTATTATTATTATTATTATTCGAGGATTATATCACCTGGCTGCAAAATGAATGCACCAAAACGAGAAGTTTTGATGGATTTTTAAAATACTAATATAGACAGGAACAAAGGAATGTTGGTCGATGAATTTTAGGTCACAACCAACGACACGCTTGGAAGCTCACAGACTTCGTAGAAATCGATTTTGATAAAGATGTAATAATGGACAACGGATCCAGTCATTTTAGAATTGTAGCCTGGCTGATTGAGGATATCCTTAGCCTAGCCGACTCTATATTTATACGGCCGAGCTACGATAGATGCTTGTGTGACAATGGAAACGAAGTGAAAGAAACAAGAACCCAGTTTTTAGCAAATTCTCTCTCTTTCGTTTCGAGTATTTCGGAGTGGACGAAGCTTGCTTCTCTGGATAAACAAGTGGGGTTTAGGAGGGATTGACACTAATAATGTTATAGAGTTATGGAGTTGTGCCCTCCGTCTAAATCTTATTAAAAAGTATTTAAAAATGTGATAACGGTTATTTAAAAAAAAAAAAAACTGAAGCACGCCATCTGATGTTTAAAGCCAGCCTCATTGGTTGTATTCCAGTCCCCCACCATACTAGCACAGAAAGATAAAGCCCCTCGTCTCGCTTGGGCCATTTAATTTGTTGGTTTTGTTTTCCTCGGTGGATCCCATGTAATTATCTTGATAGTTGAAACCTAAATCACATCACATACTCTGCTCCAATAATGGTGGATTTCTATGGTACGTTCCCTTTTAATTGAGAATACTATGAGGAGCGTTGAGGTAGTTGTTGGAGCATATTTCTTCAGAGAGCACCAAAGATTTGGAGGATATCATCTCAGCACTTTTTTGGGCTTTACAAAGATTCTACTATTGCCAGCTTTAAGAGCCTCATATATACCTAGCTAGTAGCTACTGTCCCCACTCTATAGAACAAAAGAAGAGAAATATACAATACCTCGGCACTAAATTAAGATCGATTTGTTTGTTTTTATATTAATATTTTTTTAATGTTAATCTTGATAGGTTTGAGCAGGCGAACTAAATTATTAAAATCTCATAAAAATTGATAATTCATTATCTTATTTAATTCAATTAAAAATACAGGCTAGAAAAGATAGTTTTGAGGGCAAATAAACACCATGCCATGAATTCTATTAGGGTTTTTGTCTTGTTAAGGTAAAATGGCCATTAATTCAATATATTTTCAAAAATGTTAACCGAAAGATAAATGTTTAAATGAAGGGGGAAAACGGATAGCTAGACAAGAGCAACTTCGTACATGTTCTGTTCATTTTGGTATCGAAAGAAATGGCCACTTGTAAAATTTCTTGCTTGCCTCAGCAACTTTTAGCATAAAGTCCCTTATAGTGCCTGTGTGAATAATATGAGTGGTGGACAGGCCATGCACAAATATATGAATATATAGTGCAGAGATGTGCTAGGAAAAAAAAAAATAAGGTTTCCCTTTGGACGTCCTATATATTTTTTTAGCTCGATAATGATAATTAATTAATCATCATCTAAGTATCTTTCAAAAGAATAGCTAGAGATATATATATTTTTATTATTAACATGAATATTCATGTCAGCTTATAAACACCTTGACTAATGTCACGTATCTTAATGAAAGATACTTCAAATATATATTCAAAGTGTTTTATCCTTGTAGGCTAACCAGAAAAGTATAGCCTGTAAATCCAACGAGGGGTGTAAAAGATTTTAAATTTTTTATATCGAGAAGAATAGCCTCTCATCATTATATTACAGGAGGGACAATATTGACGAGCTTAAATTCTAGCTATTTTAGTATAACATGAAGGTAAATAATAATTGAGATAAGATGATGATTTTTTTTATTATTTTATCAATGAATTAAATCTGATCACGTCTTTATTTATCCAAAAAGAATTTGAAAATTGTGAAGAATATATCGCAAAAAATAGATTTCACATTTGATGATAAGATATTCTTGCATGTTAGCTTACATGATTCGTATGATTACTCGATCGAGCATGTCTGCCAAGCAAACCCTATCATGAAAGCAAAAGCTTGGTTCTCAACAAGCATCGCATGCCTCTCCCACAGAAGTCTCAAGCATGTGAAAAACGAATGGGGTGCAATATATTCAAAGCTTCTACAAGTATATAATCCAAAGGGAGATCTTAAATTTGTCCACGCATGTTTATGATACTAATCGATCTCAGGTTGTGATTCATATCTTCAATAAAGAAATAAAGGAATTCTTTCTTTGAATATAATTACAGCATTGATTTTATATATATATTAGCTATAATCAAAGAATTTGAGTCTAATTAATAGTTAATAATGTATACTACAATGTTAACATATATTAAAGAGTAATTTTCGACAACAAAAATGGAAGTTTTTAGTGTTTATTTGGTATTGCAGTGTAAAGTATTTTTTAAAAGTACTATTTTTTATTTCGAAATTATTTTTTTTCAGATTTGTTTTTTTTAAATCATCGTATCAAAATTATCGGACAATACTAAACAAAATTAATTTAATATTTTTTTAACCAAACATACTTTTAAAACATACTAAAATACAAAAACAAAAATAAATAATAATAATTTAAAAAAGTGGAGCTAATAAAATAATAAAAACATCAAAACCATGCTCTGATATGCAAGTACATGGGAATATTTTTGGAAAATGAATAATTACCTAGAAAGTTTGGACCCTACATGATCCTAAAATCCAATCCTTATTTGCTTGCAATATAGATGCATCTATTATTGATTGATGGTAAAGCTCCACTTAACTATCTTCAAAAGGAATCATATTTCAGGGGGGCCCCTCTTTTTTGTATTTCTTAATCCTTCTTTGTGGAATCCATTATAGTAATGTTGACATCACACTAATTTTGAGCCTTATAATGTTGGGTTTCTTTTTCAAAATTCTCCTTACAGTGAATTATAACAGCGGTTTTTTTTAAAATATTTTTTTATTTAAAAATATATTAATAAGTTATTTTTAATATCAGGACATCAAAACGATAAAAAAATTAATTTAAAACAAATTAAAAATTTTTAAATTTAATTTTTTAAAAAATACATTTGAAACAACGCAAAATCAAATATGTTCTTCTTATTATACTTGATAGTGGTCTAGTTGAGTTTATGGTTTACTAGTGAATCAAAGATTTGGAGCATCTAAATCAGCATGATTCTTGTAATTGACCAGTAGTCCATTAAAATCCCCACCACCCCATAATTCATGCAACTACAAATCTTCTTTTCTTATAAGACAAATTAGACAAAAATAATACCCTAATTTCATGGCTTGGGTAGGTGCCTGTTTAAGATGATGATTCTTTTTCGAAACATCATTGTGAAGTTGTGGTGCATAATCTTCGCATTAATGCCTCTCACCACCACCTAGTACCATAGGATAAATAGGTATATATATATATATATGGTCCCTCACGTTTAAGGAACCTAATTAATGGTCAGTGTCGTGAAACAAAATATCCAAGGTTGTCATTAGCTCAAGAACCGACCATGGAAGATGGATCACCCAAATCTTCAAAGCTCACTTGAAAACTTGTCACCATAAAATCTCTCTTCTCTACCATGCTAGGCCCCTCAATTAAAAGGATATTGCCTTGTTTGAGAGTGAATTCGACGTGACATTATGTTGTAGCTTCATTTGCTATAGAAATTGCTTGTTATTATTATTTTTTTCTAATCCGGTATCCTCACACCCTTTTTAAAGGGTGAAATCAGTCTTGTTCGGGATTCGTAATTGCCCCTCTCAACAAGCACGTTTTCTAGGGATCGAACTGCTTGTTATTTAATAACCCCTATTGTGTCACGGTTTGAATAATTTTATTTGTTAATAAAAAAATAAATATACAAGTTTTTTTAATGTGTTTTCAGCTATAAATTTTTTTAAGAATTTGTACATGTATTTAATTAAATAAATTAAAAATTCTTTATGCTAATAAATATAAAACAAAAAAAACCATTAATAATAAGTAAAACTAAATTGAAAAAATCAAGTGTACATCAGGATACTTGATTTTGCAACATGGGACATGTGCCCAGTTGTATTTAATAATTCTTTTTCTTTGAATAAATTTATTATTTAATCAAATGATTATCCGTGCCAATAAAACAATGTCCATCAAATAAAAGCCTTTTCTATATTTATTTTTTAAATATCATGATGTGAACTTCTCTTGCTTACCTTTATCCAATTAATTTAGATTAATTTAATTTAAAAATAAAATATCTTTTTACAAACCTAAATTTAAAAAAAGAATGATAAATAAAAATATTTGAGATAATCCAAGTTATTTTTAAAATCAGTAAAAAATTATATAGAAAGAAAATAATAAAAAAATAATGCAACTCAATCTCCAAATAATAAATATTGAACGGTAAAAATAAAAAAATATGAGTTTAGAAAAAAAAATAAACCAAGCAAAATTAGATGAACCTTTTAAACCCAGTTTAATTTCTAAAATTCATAACTCATGAAATCCTAAATCCAGACGTAATCAATAAGCTTAATTTTCAATCAATTTAATATTAGATGATGAAATTTAATTTCAAGATAATTATTTTTGACAAACCTAATGACATAGATACTCTAATTTTTTTTAAAAAAAAAACATAATTATTTTTTGAGTTCAAACTCTATTTTATTTTTCTCAATTGAATTGCCTTATTCAATAGTAAATTTAATTCAGAGTTAAGTCTTTTATTTGTCAATAGTTTGGAAGTTTTTTACGGGCAAGTTTTGGATAAATTCATTAAACTAGGTTGTTTTATTTTGAAAAGAGGACTGAGTTGAATTTGACTACAATTAAATAATTAAAAAATGAGGTTTAACCGCCGAAGATATGAATTTAAATTGTAACAAATAAGGTATTTAATTAATAGGATTAATTAATGAAATAAAATTTAAAATTAAAATTAAAATGGAGTATCTCACCCCCTTGAAAGTAAATTTCAATCTCATCAAATCTTATGTAAATAAAGTGAAGCGACAGAGGAGATGAAATGCACCGTCCGATGCAGCAAACAACTTAATCGGTGGAGATGCATGCATCTGGCAAACACATGATGACTTCACACAACGCCTTCGATTTTTTATTTTTATTTTTGTTTTTTATTCAACTTTAGGATTTGAACTGGAGCACGTGCGAGTGTTAAAAAGAAAACCTAAAACATGTCAAGAAAAATAGAAAAAAGTATTGTATGCATGCCGTGATTTACCGGAGGGTTGAAATAGTAAATTTATGGTTTTGTTCTTCTGAATAAAACTTAATGGCCTTGCATTAGGGGTTATTATTGTCTTTTCATGGGGTCTACTAGGCATCATGAAATTGATTGGGGTGGCTATGTTTATTTATCTTCAGAGTGCTATTACATAATTGTCCTTAAAAGAAAAGACCACTTGATATTTTTTCAAAAGTTTCGTCCACTGTGTATCAAATTATTTTACCTCCTAATATTTTTTTATTTTCTAAAAGGTTAAAAGGAAAATTAACCGACAGGGGAGCAAAGGTCAGGAATATAGTGTATAAATATAAAAGAATTAGGTTAACCCCTTTAAACCAGGTTAACTCGTCAAACCTTGGATTCTTGTCGTGAAAGTTTGATAACTAAATAAAAAAAAATTGACAGGTTAACACAAAATTAACTGGGCTAACCGGTCAAACCAAATTAACCCGTCAAACCCGAGATCCGTGTCATGAAAGTTTGATAACTAAATTAAACGAAAAAAATTAATTAAAAAGGAAAAAAACAAAAAGACATCAGCCTTTTCACTATGGACTCAATATGCAGTCTACAGTTAAAGATATAAAAATAGCAAAAAAAACAAAAAGAAAAAAAAAAACTAAAAGCATCAGTAGATAAGTAAATAGAAAAAAAATTTAATATTGATGAACTAAATTAAATAAAAAAATATTAAATAAAAAGAAACAATAAAAGAAAAAAAAAACTTATAAGAAGAAAAAAACTAATAAAGAAAAAGAAAAAAAATCTAAATTAACTGGGTTAACCCGTCAAACCTGAGATCCATGTCATGAAAGTTTGATAACTAAATAGAAAAAAAAAATAATATCAACAAACTAAATAAAAAAATTAATTAAAAAGAAAAAAAAAGAAGGTATCAGTCTTTTCACCGTGGACTGCACTGTGCAGTTCACAGTGAAAGCATAAAAAAAGTAAAAAATAAAAATAAAAACTAAAGGCTTCAGCCTTTTCACTGTGGACTGCATATAATATTAAAAGATGAAATCGGAAGAACAAAACTAATGAGAAAAAAGAAAAAAAATCTGAATTAACAGGGTCAACCCGCCAAATTAGGTTAACCTGTCAAACCTAAAATTCGTATCATGAAAGTGTGATAATTAAATAGAAAAAATATTAATTATTAATAAAATAAATTAAAAAGGAAAAAGCAAAGAGAAAAAAAAACTTACAGGAAGAAAAAAAACTAATCAAGAAAAAGAAAAAAAATCTGAATAAACTGGGTTAACTCATCAAACCTGAGATCCATGTCATGAAAGTCTGATAATTATATAGAAAAATTTTAATATTAAGAAACTAAATTAAAAAAATAATTAAAAAAAAGACAAAAAAAACTAAAGGCATCAGCTTTTTCACTGAGGACTGTACTATGCAATCCACAGTAAAAGGCTTAAAAAGGAAAAGAGAAAAAAAAAACAAAGGCACGCGCCACGGGTTAAATTTTTTTTCTTGCATAAAAAATATCAAAAAATGCTAAGATCTAAGAATGTTAGGTCTTTCTGCAAAGATATGCTCAAAAACCTTTAGTTTAGTTGCAACGTTTGACCCAAGAGTAATATTTATAATATTAATAATAATATTAAACTTACATGACTCAAGTTTAAATGAGTCTGGCTGCAACACCGGACCCAAGAGCCTTGAATGTGAGTATAGCTGCAAAGTCATATCATAAAAGTGTGATAATTAAATAGATTAGTTAAAAAAAACAAAGAAAAAAAAACCAACAGCAAGAGAAAAACTAATGAAGAAAAAGAAAAGAATCTGAATTAACTGGGTTAACCCTTAAAACCAGGTTAACCCGTCAAATCTGGGATTCACGTCATGAAAGTTTGACAACTAAATATAAAAACAAATTGACGGGTTAACCCGTCAAGCCCGAGATACGTGTCATGAAAGTCTGATAATTAATTAGAAAGAAATTTAACATTAAAAAACTAAACTAAATGAAAAAAATTAATTAAAAAGAAAAAAAGCAAAAAACAAATTCCGGGTTAACTCGTCAAACTTTAAAAAAAGCAAAAAAAAATTCTGGGTTAACTCGTCAAACCAGGTTAACCCGTCAAACCCGGGATCCGTGTCATGAAAGTTTGATAACTAAAAACAAAATTAACATTACCAAACTAAATTAAACAAAAAAAATTCATAAAAAAAACACGCAAAAAAAAAAGCAAAAAAAAAAACCCATAAAGGCATAAAAAGCAAAAAACAAAAAAAACAAAACAAAATTAAAAAAAATAGCTTAGCGTTTCATGTGGACTGCACAGTGAAACACTGAACAATTTTAGTATATGTTATTAATTAAAAAAAAAGAAAAAAAATAAATTCGAGTTAACTCGTCAAACCAGGTTAACCCGTCAAACCCAGGATCCGTGTCATGAAAATCTAATAATTAAATAAAAAAATTAACATTAACAAACTAAATTAAACAAAAAAAGTTCATTAAAAGAAAAAAACACAAAAAAAACCATAAAGGCATAGAAAAAAAAAATAAAAATAGAAAAAAACAAAAAGATAAAAAGAAAAAAAAAAGAATACTGCTCAGCGTTTCACTATAGACTTGCACAGTGAAACACTGAGTCTAGTTTTTTTTATATTTAATATTAAAAAAATAAAAATATTTTTATTTCCTTTAGATTCTTTTTGTATCTTCCATTGTTGTTGCTCGAAAATGAAACTCATATTTTTAGGAGGAGGTTCAAATGCTAAAAATTTAAAGCTATAATATAAATATACGCATATCATGAATTCCCCTAAACAATTGTTTTTACTATATATATATATATATATATATATATATATATATATATATATATACCCTCTAAAAAGCAATCAATCACACCAATTACATCAACTCACCAAAACTTGAAGCTTCGATCAAACTGCAAGTGCAGTGAAAAAAAGCTAGTGAGGGTATCAAATCACGCGAGAAGAAATAAGAGAATAAGGAGATTATAACAAAAAATACTGTTTGAATCCATAGTAGATTTACTCCCATGTTATAGTTTTCCTGAGACCTTTTAGTTTTTTTTTTAATAGTAGTAGACTAACAGGTCAATGATAGCCACAAAAGCTAAAAGAAAAGGGAAGTATAGATGATCTTCATTGGAACCATCATAAATGGTGAACAAGGCAAGTGTGGGGAGTGAGGCCCCATCTCTTTTCTAACGACCACTTGCTTGCCCCATTTTTTACCTCAACAAAACAGTGTTTGTGCACATAAACAGTCGCTTTCTCATTCTTTAATCAGGATTCAGGACACGATTGTGACTTTGGTGGGAGTTCAGGTGGGCTTTTATGGTGTTCTGACAGATCATTCTCACCTCTGATCACCCCCACCGGCAAAAAAGTTACACTTCAATGCCATAAAAGCAAAATAACCTTATTTCTGTCCTCCATGGATTGGCTTGGCTCATGCAGTAAATGCAAGTAAAGAGGATCCCATTTAGCTTACGAAGATTTTAGGTTTCAGCCCTTGTTACCTGTTTTGGAATAGAAATCACTAAGATAGTAAAAACAAATATTTTCTTGCTTTTTCTGAGAAACCAGATTTTTTTAGAATCGATATGTTTATACATGATTTTTTTCATTTACAAATATGTTTAAAGTTTTATCTTCCATACAAATGCAGTGATATTCTATACAATTATGCTTGGATGTGAAAGTAACTGTATCATCCCTTTTTTTTTTCTTTTTAAGATTATGATGCTTTTGTTGCCATATAAAATAAAATAAAAATAAGTTCATTATTTATTTTCGTACTCTATTCACTTCTGAGTTTTTTTTTTTTACATTTGAATTTGAGATAATAGTATAAATAAAAAATATATTTAGAAAAGTTTTTTTCTTCTCTTTGCTGTCATGAGATAAAAACTCTGGTTAAACCACTTCGAGTTCATCCTCATCTTCATCAATCACGGAGTTTTTGCCACTTCTGTTTGATATTCTTTTCTTTCTGGTTTTTTTTTTCATGTATGTGTGATTTTGACAAACGACAAGCCTTGGGATCGAGTGATCGACCTTCTCACCTAACAGTTTGGCCCATTCCCAACCTGTGTGTGTGTGTGTGTGTGTGTGACTGTGTGCGTGTATATATATATATATATATATATATTCCCTGTATATGTACACATTGCTCTCGCTTGATGTCCTCAAATCTTATAGATTCTGACATGTGGGACTATCTCAAACCTTTCTCTCTATGAACCTTCGTATTGATTTAGATTTTGTTCTTTATTTATTTTTTCCTTCCTAAATCTTCCACTCTTTAACTTCCAACTGTCTCCCATTACATGTACAGTTTAGTTCTCTCTTAGTTGTCTAGGAATTTATTCTCGAGGCTTTTTACCTGCACAAGTAGATTTATTTTTCACATTGTTATTCATATATATCTTATCAATAAGAAAAAATACCTTAAGTTTAGTATTGGTAAATAAATATAAGATGGACAAAAAATAAAAGATAACGTAGGAGTTAACTGTAATTTTTTCCTTAACCACAGAAGTGTAGGAAATTAGGAATTCACTGCATGTAGATGCCTGAACGTAGCATATTTTAAGAAGCAACCGCAACCTTTGCTTGTTGGTTGTTATTTATCCATTGTGGTGTTGTAACTGCCAGCAATCAATCAAAGCATTGTCGGGTGTGCTGTCTTCAAATAGTTTAAAGTTGTCTCGATTTTACCAAACTATGGCCACCCTTTCTTAAATTTAATTTATCTGTCGGTTTAAACAAAGATAAAATCACTTTTCTTATATATTACTTCTAGTCCTTTTCTTGTCAATGGTGATGTATTTTTGCTATATATTGTGATTCATTAGCGATTGTCTTCTCATAGCTAACACAGTCTGTGACTCTCTATCTTAGTATTACAAGTCTTGAACCACCCCAGTTGATAATTTTCTCATATCCAATGCTTTTCTTACTGATTTCTTGTTTTTCTTTTATTTTCTTTTTCAAGTCATTTTCTTTCAAGCCAATGAAGAGTGAGGGGAAGATGTTGTTGTTGGGACCTTGGTTTTGGGAGGGGTTTTCAAGTTTTCTTGTTTCATGGTTCAATAAAGGAAGGTTTGCTGTTAGTATGTTTCAAGTTCCTTTGAAAATGCCACTGACGAAGGTGAATCTTTGTTCAAAAGTTCAAGAGATTGTGGAGGAGGAGGGGGAGGGCCCTTCTCTTCTGGATTTGCCTGAGTTGGCTTTGGAATGCATTCTCGAGAGGCTTTCACCAGCTGAGTTGTGTAGCATGGCTGGAGTTTGTAACTCTCTGAGGGATAGGTGTAGAAGTGATCATTTATGGGAGAAACATTTGAAGCACAAATGGGGCAGAGTGATTTGTGAGGCTGCTTGTAAGGAATGGCAATGTCATATAACTTCAAGGAAGAGGCCAAGCTTTTTAGATCAAAGAAATCAAAAGGGTTTCTTTGGATCTCTTATGAGCATGTGGCCTTTTTCCTGGTATAAACCTCGGTGTGAAAGTAGAAACAAGCCCACAACTTGTTTACCAGTTGATTCAATCATGGCTTTATATCTCTCTCTTGAAAGTGGCAAGTTTTGGTTTCCAGCGCAGGTTTATAATCGTGAGGTAAGGACCGGAAAAGACCTGTTCTTGATCTTAATTTTGCATCTTCAAATTGATGATATGATGACTGTGGTTGTGTGTTCATGACAATTCTCTTTATTAATTTTGTTTTTTGGAAAGTTCAATGAGATTCTGTCTGTGTTTGGTTTCAGAATGGACATGTTGGATTTATGCTATCATGTTATGATGCACAACTTAGCTATGATTCCAAGACAGACACCTTTCAGGCAAGGTATGGAGAGAGAACTCGGATCGGAATCTGAAACTTTTTATCTGTTCTAACGAGCCTTAAATCATTTTATCAAGCTTTGATGAATCTTAAAACTTTCAGCATTGGGAGTTTTTAACCCATGCCAAATTCTTCTGCACATTGAACTGCAGCAGCTAATATAGCTGAGAATATTTTATTGTCACATGAGAAGTAATTTGTGTTGAAATTGTGCTTTTGTACTTGATCAGCTCATGTGTAAGGCAGGGCCGTCTGCTGAAACTCATAGGGTATTTTTAATTGCAGGTATTCTCCTTTTGCACGGCGAACAATAGAAGAGAGCATACACTGGGATAGGCTCAGAGCACCACCAGTTGAAACTCCTGCACATGTTCTTCATACTTCTGATTGTTTGAATGACTTGAAACCTGGTGATCACATTGAGATCCAGTGGAGGAGAAGCAAAGAATTCCCTTACGGTATGTTGTCGATCCTAAAAATTTATCGCCTTCGGAGTTGATCAAGTTTCTACCTTTGGTTCAGGCTGCATTATTTTCCTAGAACCATGCTTCAATCCCTTATGAGATTTTGAATATCTTCAAAATTTTCTGCTCGTGAGTTGGGATATTTTAGCTTCAATTTGCTTTAGTTTCTGCATCTGAGTTTCTGTCTTGAAATTGGTCGTGAATTGCTGTATTACTTGTGGGTATACATTAAAATGATCTTTTGCAAAATGAGCAGGTTGGTGGTATGCTGTTGTGGGGCATCAGGAATTATGTGATGGGAATGAAAATCGCTGCCGTTGCCGATACAGTGGTGAGCGGATCATCAGAAACTGTAAAATTATCCTTTTCTTGACCTTTTTCATTCACCATTGATACAGTAGAGATTCATGGAATTTAACTCTTTCCATTTTTGAAGTAACAGATTAGTCTTGATGTGTAAATCTACAAAGTCTAGGTACTTCATTTGTTGCCTTTGCCCTCTTTTATAAAGAACAAATGCTATAGGAATTCCAATCTTTCTTATCCTCAATGTGTTGGGAACTTGTCCTCTCATTACTCAGCTTTGTCGGGCAAGTGAGCTTGAGTGGTTCAAGCAAGCTGAACAGCAGTTAGGCCACTTCTAAAATGTACACTTTTCTTCAAAAGTGAGCGACAAAACATGTGCATGATGCATTATCAAATCCCCACTTTCCTCATTACTTTATCATCCCTTTACCCATCAATCTCTATCCAGCATCTTTTCTTGATGAATTCAAGAAGCCAATTCAATAATGACATACAACAAGTCGAAGTACGCAACCCAAAATAGATTACAGAACAAACAGTCATAACAAAACAAAAACAGCAGGTCTTTGATCTACAGACAACATCGACAATTTTTTTTTTTAAAAAAAAAGGATCATTCAAGTGGAATAAAACCTTTCAGCATTATCAATTGATCATTCATTTAGTCTTACATCTTGTGAAAGCAAAAGATTAAAATTCAAAGGTATACTCAAGTATGATTGCACTACTCCAGCTCTGGCTAGCTGTCGTATTAATGTTTAGTTCATGGTTACTGGTTTTCATTGAACAAATTGCCGCTCTGAAAGCAAGAAAGTGAGACACTTTAATCCGCACCACGTCTTGCGGTGCGCAAAGTTTGATGAGTCTAGGATGTAAGACCTTTGAATACAAATATTCCGGTTTCTTTGGATGTTGATGTCTTTCATATACGCATCATTTTCAATCAGAGACACGCATGATATGGAACAATTTCAATTTTTAGAGTGATCAAGCATGAACATTAGAAGCTCTCCTCATTATTCATCATGTTGCAGCACTCTCTCAATTTGCTAACATGAAGTCTTGCTAACAGATACAGTGGTACTGGAGTTCAGCCAATACACCCCTGGCTCTCGATGGAGACAGACGATAGTAAACAGGAAGGACCACAGGGAAGTAGGTAATGAAGCTGACGGTTTCTATGGAGGAATTAGAAAGCTTTACAAAGAGGAAGAGATATCAAAATGGAAGCAGCTATGGCCAAAACAAATCTTCGACTAGCATGATGGACATTTTCCCCTCCACTTTCATAACATCCCTACGTATATAGCTCCCTTCTTTTTCACTCTCTTGAGTTATGATTTCGAGAGCTGAATGCCATAGAAATGTTCCTAGAAAGTTGAACATCACGCTTCAGAGTTTTTGTGAAGCTCGCCGCGGCCTCAGAATAGTTTAGTCCTATGTGTATTGTAATTTCTGAGTCTTTGTGTAGGGAAAAGCTAATCAGTTTTATGTTTTCAGTTGATACATTTCTGATGAAACATGCCTATATTTTTAACAGAATAAATGCCCTGTGCAAAATTCATATTGTCATGGTTATAAGATTTTTTTTTCCTATTTTTTTTCTATTGTCTTTTACCATAGATCTTTTTTAGTTGGTGTTATTCTCACCTCATAATTTATTATTCTCACTCTATAAATATTATTCAGATAAATCAAAGTACCCCTAATTATATTTTCATAAATGATGATATATTAAATTTTGGTTCTGTATTTAGATCTAGAAAATATAACTAAAAGAGTAAATTCTTTATTTTTATAATCATGATTGTAATTTTTTTAATTTTTTTTCTTTCATCACCTATTACAAAATTAATTTATTGATTTTTTTTTCATATTATATATATTTGTTTTGTTCTAGACATTATCTACCGAATAAAATATTCATTTAGAAAAATTTAATAAAGTCAGCAAGATTTTAAGAGCTTTAATTTTTATTTACTCCTTTTTTTTTCTTTGAATTAATTTTTAATTTTAATAAATTAAAAAACAACATTTCAGTAACATTTTAGTTATATAAAAAAAAAACACTCTATAATTTTATTAAAAACAAGGATTAATGTAGTCTATCAATATAATTTGTAACAAATATGGAGTGAAATAATAAATTATAAAATGAGAATAATGTCATTTTCCCCTTAAAATTGGTATTATTAAAAAACTTGCATATTATTATTTTTATTAACATATGCTAAAATGACTTGTCATTTAATTGTAGCAATAAATAATAAAATATTAGGGTTTTTTTCATTTGATCCTAAAAAATCTTGAGGATTTTTTTTAATTTCAATTGTTTTTTGATTTCATCCTCCAACATTAAAATTATAAGGTATTGAACTTCATAATTTATTTTGATTTGCTTTTTATGGAGTTATTTTGGTCTCATGATTTAAATTGCAAGTTTTGCAAGTGAGTTGTGTTAACTCGAGTTATTTTTTGTTTTTTTAATTAATTTTCATATTCAATATTGGATTGAATGGGAATCGGACTTCATAATTGTTTTTTGATTTGCTTTCTTTTGGGTTATCATGGTTTCATGATCCAGGTCGTAAGTTTTATAGGTTAGCAAAGTTGACTCGTTTTTTTTTGTTAATATTTTTTCAATTGTATCCTTTAAAATTTGGTTGATTGAGAATTAGAATTTATATTATTTTTTTATTTGTTTGCTATGGAATTATTCTGATCTCTAGACCTGAGTTTTACAAGTTAACCTAGATTGATTTGAGTCAATTTTTTTTTGTTTTTTTAATTTAATACTTTATCACGATCTTATGATTTGGGTCAAGGGTTAGACTGATTAACTCATGTATTTTTTAGTTGATTTTTTTAATTTTATTATTCAATATTGAAAATTAGGCTTCGCAATTTATTTCAGTTTGCATTCTATGAGGTTATTCCGGTCGCATGACCAAATCACAAATTTGGTTAATTAAGTTAGGGTGCCCCGATTGGTTTTTTGTATCCTTTTCTTAAGTTTTTTTTTTAATTTCACCAATCAACATTGAATTGGTTGAGAATTGAGCTTTTATAATTTGTTTTGATTTGCTTTCTAAAAGGTTGTCTTAATTTCTTGATCCAGGTTTGATAGGTTAAGTTAAGTTGACTCAAGTTATTTTGTAGTTAAATTTTGTTTTTAATTTTATCATTTAACATTGAGATAATTGAGAATTAAGTTTAATATTGTTTTTTTATTTGCTTTTTATAGGTTTATCATAGTCTTATAATATGGGTAGTGAATTTGATCGGTTAACCCGAATCGGTCTAATATGTTCTCGTTTTAATATTTTAAAAAAGATATCATGTTGATTTTTCTAGTCAAACTATATTGTTATTGGTCATTCGGTTTATCATTGAATATGCTAAGTTGACCAAGTTACATCAAGTTAATTCTCATATAGTTTAAAAATATTACACTAAAAAACACATTAACAACATTTAAATAATTTTTAAATCCAAAAAAAATTGATATAGTCCGCAACGTAGTGCAACAATGATCTAATTAACAAGAACTAAATGGGAAGAGGAAATCATTGTTCCCTTCCTCACAAAGAACGGTTCATTGAAACATTACTTTGATTTTTTTTAATTTTAGTTTTTTAATTATTTTCATCCTTTAACATTAGATTTATTGGAAATTTAAGTTTCATAATTTATTTCAATTTAATTTCTATAAAATTATTTTTGTTTCATGACTTGAGTAATGAATTTCGCAGGTTAACTCGATTGACTCGGGTTTTTTTGTTTTTAATTTTCTTTCTTCAATTTCATCCGTCACCATTTGAGTTGATTGAGAATTATGCTTTATAATTTGTTTCAATTTATTTTTTATGAGGTTATTCCAGTCTCAAGACTAAAGTCAAGGATCAGACAAGCTAAATCAAGTTGATTCAGGTCTTTTTTGCTGATTTTTAATTGATTTTTTTTTAATTTCATCATTCAATATTAGATTAATTGAGAATTGAGTTTCATAATTTGTTTTGATTTATTTTTTATTAGGTTATCTCGATTTTATGATCTAGAGTTGACGGGTTAATCCGAATTGAATCAAGTTTTTTTTATCTTTTTTTTAATTTTTTTCTTTAATATTGGATTGATTAAGAATTGAATTTGATTTACTTTCAAAATGAGGTTATTATGATTTTACGACTCAGGTCGTAGATTTTATATGTAATTGATCCAAGTTATATTTTTAATATTATTTTAAAAAAATATTATCTTGATTTTTAAATTACATTATATATATTTTTTACTAATTATTAAATTTTTTGAATTTATCATTAAATTATATTCTTGAAAATACATTATCAACTTTTTAATTTTTTTTTAAAAATTGATCTTACATGAATTATAATATGGTAAAAAGTTCCCAAAGGAAAATGCCACGCATTGCTATATAAAAAGTAAAAACACTCAAAATCTATTTTCCATACATTTTTATAATAGACTCTTTTTTTTTAAAAAAAAAAAAAAACGTTAGAAGAGTCTAGCATGTTCCATGTAAAAAAAAAAAAAAAAAACTTTGCCCCAAAATACAAAAATAAATAAAGAAAATTAATCAATCACCTTCCATTCCCTCTCACTTTCCCATCTACAATCAACCTCTTCTTAGAACTCAATTTTTTTTTTTTTAACTTCTAACCAAATCAAATACCCCCATCAACAACAACGTAGAAATTAGTAGAAAGTTCGTCGTCGCTGTCGCTTGGTTGCTCCTCCTTTGACCCAGAAAGATGAACGGCGGCCCCTCTGGTTTCAGTGCGTAAACCAATTAACCCCCTTCCTCTGGTTTTCCCCCTTCATTTTCATTGATTGATGTTGTTGATATTGATGTGCATCTAAATTTTATGATTTCATTTTTATTTTTTGTGGGTTTGGTGATAAATAGACAATGCGCCTGTTACGAAAACATTTGTTATTGCAAGTTCAATTTTTACCATTTTCTTGAGGATCAAAGGTGGCCCTAACAAGCTTGGACTATCGTATCAGGTACATTCTATTGGCTTTACTGTTTCTCTTACGTGGGTTTTTTTTTTTCTTTTTTTACATTAGTGGTGGATTGATTGAAATCAGAGTCAGAATTTTTCTTTTGTTTCACAAAAATATCAATAGTTTCCCTTTTTAATTTAAAATATTTAGTTTAGTTGTTAATTATCCTTGTTTAATGATTTCTTTCTAAAAAGTTATCATTTTATGACTTGGAAGGTAAACTTAGAACTCAACTGGTTGCTGATGGGCATAGAAGAGTGAGGTAAGGAGAGTTTACAGTAGAATTATAGATAAAATGGGATGATGGAGCATGTAGTTGGTTAGGGAATCTTGTGGGGTTGGATGGTTTTGTGGAACTTTGTTGATTTGGGAGTCGTGTTATTGGACATTATAGGATGTACAAGCTGGATTTTTTTGAAAATGACAAAGTTATCAGATGGAAATTTCTGAGGAGTCAGCTCAGTAGCTTGATTTTGTAACATCCTTTGTTAGGATTGTGTGTACTGAAGTTGAATATCGACACGAGTATGGGTTTACTGGGGCTTCTGTGGCAGATATTTTAATTTTTATTTCTGGGGGGAGGTGGGGTCTGTCTAGCTATATCCCATGGAAGTATACTTGGGAGATTGAGGCATCTGTTTCCAGCAATGCAGGGTAACATCATGATTTTAGATGATATGAATGGATCTCTATATTTTAGTGTGAAATATCCATCTTTATACAGTTTAGCCTTATCAAATTATAATTCAATGAAGGTATGTGTTAGCCATGGTTGAAGATGTAAGATGAGTTAAAGGAGGAAAAGGATGTTAACCTTGTCTTCGTTATGTAGATGACTGTTAGCCATGGTCAAATTATAATATTATGATGTATCTAGTGTAGTGTGATCCTTGAATTTAAAAATGGAGCACACCTTACAAATTTTGTTTTTCTTTATGGCAGGATATTTTCAGGAATCCCCGTCTCTGGAAGTTAATTTTGTCAGTTTTTGCCTTTTCATCTACACCAGAAATGATGTTTGGACTATACCTTCTATATTACTTTAGGGTCTTTGAGAGACAGATTGGTTCCAACAAGTACTTGGTGAGTTATTATCATCCTAATTTGCTCATGCATTCTTTTGGATTGGGACTTGAGACAAATGTTCCAAATCAACATTATCAATATTTCTACACTTCAGATTTTGCATATCTCCATAATTCTGTGTGCTGTTACCTCTCACCGTTTTGTTTTTGATGAAAAAATTCTTAAGTTGAGAAACATGTCTCTGTTAAGATTCTGCTGCTTTAATCAGTAAATGAATATTTATTTGTCTTTCTTTTAAAAAAAATTGTGGCTCAACTTCTGCTTTGGTTTTTGCTCTCTATTTTCCAACAGGATTGGCCCTAGGAAAGAAATATAAATCTGATTGTGTTTTAGTGTGTGGTTTTCTTTCATTATCATACTTCTTCCCCTTTTTTTTTTGTTTATTGAAGTCTGCCCAAATTGTGCAGGTCTTTATTTTGTTCTCTGTGATAGTTTCATTACTCTTTGAGATCTTTGCTGTCGCACTCCTTAAAGGTATATGACGTCTATCCCTGTTTGATGCATTGTTATTTTTGAAAGTGCTTCTCTTCTTCATTAATCTTTTACACCTCAAGTATATAACCCATGGAAGTTGTTGTAACTCCATTGTTACTGTAAAAACTAATTGGGTAAATTTGCTGCTATGCTATTTTCTTTTTGCTGAGCAATATAGTGATATACATTGCCTATTAGTTCTCTCTCTTCTTCTTTTTTCCTTGATGTGAAGAACCTCAGTAGAGGTCACATTAGGAAGTTCCTGGGCCAAGATGCTGGATTTCAAATATATGGTTATTAATCATGGGTTGTGGTGACCACACTTCACTCCTGTTCTGCTGGATGATATTGACTTTATTGCCCCGGTCAAATGAGTGCTGCCTGCATGCCTTGTGCCATCTTCCAGCTTGTAGATACACTATACCATCATTTAGAGTCCTTTGAATATGAAGAAAAATTTCAACATAATGTCCTATATACTATTTCTAAGGGTGCAAGTTTATTCTGCTGGCTGTGTCCTAGCAAAAATAAGAGCTTATTCATTTATTTATGTTCTTCATGCTTCTTTTATAGGTGATTTTTTCAGCAAACATTCTTTCTGCTGCATTACAATCATGCCCAACAATTAAATGTGTCTGTTTGTATGCAGATCCTTCAGCCAATCTTCTGACATCAGGACCTTATGGTCTTATATTTGCTTCATTTGTTCCCTTCTACTTTGACATTCCAGTATCAACTCGGTTTCACATTTTTAGCAACCACTTTTCTGATAAGTCTTTCATATATCTAGCTGGTGTTCAGGTAAAAGAGAACACTTGCACTTTTCTATGTGTGAATGTGTTTGCCTTTTCCCCCCGTTTTGGTTTTGGTTTCAGTTTCTGCCACATCTGCCCCTTTGTTTCTCTTTCCAATACCAGAGATCCAATATCAGTTTTGGTTCTGCAGCTTCTTTTATCATCCTGGAAAAGATCAATCTTGCCTGGGATATGTGGTATCCTTGCTGGTTCCTTGTATCGTCTAAATATCTTTGGCATCCGCAAGGCAAAGGTAGGTTTTTTGGCTTCACCTCATATTTTCTGTAACTAAATGTCAACAACAATAGATGACAGCTTAGATTGTGAGGTTTCTATTCTTTAGGTCTTTGCTTTGTGTTGTAAAGAAATTGGGTATTGTGAGCTGGAGCTGATCAACTTAATTGAACTTCTTTGCTCTATGCTCAAAGATTTGCTGAGAAAAGTCCTCCATAGGAAATTGTTAGTTGGATCTGATTATTTGACATGAAGTTATTTGTATATGCACAAAGATTGGTTGAGAAGATTCCTCATAGGACATTCTGAGTTCTTGATTAACTTAACCGAACTTCTTTACTGTATCTATAAAGGTTGATTGGGAAAATTCCTCCACAGCGATTAAATATTAGATTAACTTGGTTCAGGTGTGTGATCATGTGGTGGTGTATTTTTCAGGTTTTCTGCATGCGTTATGAGGCTTGTATCTGAGCAAAAAGTTTTGTTATGGTTTTGATCTTCTATAGGTCTGATATTTGTGTAATTTGATCATTCCTGGACAGACCTGTTTGAGAGATTATTCGTGATAAAATCAGTTGAATTATGATTATCGTGAACCATAAGATCTTTGATCATCTCTGGCACTTGTTAGGGTTCTAAAATGTGAAGAAATGAGATGTTTGCATGCGTGTGCAGGATATGCTTCAGCTTCTGTGCTCAATTTATCTTCACAAAATTACAAATAACGATGTTTCCTTGTTTATTTGACCATCAAGTTTCCTTTTCTTCTTCTTAACTGCTGTAACTGACTTATTAAAGGAAACAAGTCAGTTTGCATCATTAGAAAGTATTATTTCCTGCCTCTTTTTCCCTTCATCTGTTTTTTTATAATTAAAATTTAATAAAACATTCAAACTGTTCACAGTGTCAATTGCTAAAGCTGACTCGAAGCTATAAACTAATACTTCATTGTTGTCTGCTCTATCTGCTACAGTTCCCCGAGTTCATAGCTTCATTCTTCTCACGACTTTCTTGGCAGTCTACGGGCAGTCCACGAGGACCAACTACGAGGAATGTAACAGGAAGTGCACTATCCCATGCTGGTCGTCATGTGGAGGCAAGTCTCTCGATAACCCCCACCGCCCTCTTGTCTCCCTCTTCAGCCTCTCCCCTATCACCTTTACCATCATTTTCTTCATATTTCCTTCACCTTTTTTCTCCCCTCTGGAGACTGCAACCCGAGTTTGACTTTTATGAACAGATCCATTTCTTAATATAGAAAGTCAATTTTCACAAAATTTTTGGGAAGCCCAAGACTGCAAAATTAAGGAGTTGTCTTGTCCTTTTCTTTTCTTGAATCTTGCACTTGAAACGATAAATTCTTACCTCCAAAACTGCTATAGTGTGAATCAATTGCTTATATTGCATCAACATCACTTTGTTAGTTTAATTTAATTTATCCATAACAACTGATCTTTCTCGTTGGTTTCAGAGAACTTATCCTGCTCCCATGGCTCCTTCCACAGAGCCAACAGAGGATGCCATTGCTACTCTGGTTTCTATGGGCTTTGATAGGAGCTCAGCTAGACAGGCACTTTTGCAGGCTAGGAATGACATCAATACAGCTACAAACATTCTTCTTGAAGCACTGTCCCACTAATTCATCGGTGCTGTGAAATGGAATTCAGACTGTTAATTGGGAGATAAACCCATCAATAGTGAGACAGGGTGATCGATCAGATGGACTTATTTTGATGAGTAGATCAAGACCCGGGAATTCATCAAGGTGTTCCTGGCATCAATTTTTAGTGTTTTCCCTCATGCTTATTTTATTCAGTGTCACGTTTGAGATTAGAAATTGTCACACCAACGTGAACCTGTACAATTGTTGACAGCGTATCTGAACACATGCATGTCATTGGGGGGTAAGTACAGAGTTGTCTTCTCATACACTTGCGGCCTTTCTGATCAATTGATCTCGTATTTATGGGACATCTGATGAAAATGGTCGTGTTCATATGCTGACATAGTTGTAAATTTAGACTATGGAATGCTTTTGCAGTTTAGACGAAGTTATGTGAATCTTGTCAATTCTTCTCTGTCCAATGTATTTGTGCTGATGCGTGTAAATGTGGCTGTGTTCATGTCCGTGCCCCTGTTCTACACATACACATACATGGCAACCCAAAGGGAACACCTCTTCTTCTGCAGCCCGCACTCCACACTCTGATGTAGATCCTGCTGATAAGGTCCCTTTATTCTTTAATTAAAAAGATTTACATATTGTCTTTCATTAATTAAATTTACACCTCTTTTCTTCTTGGTTTTCTTATTTGTTTATTTACAAGCAGTGGGCTATTCACGACGATTCTTTACAACACACCACAACTTAGCCACCATGGTTTGAGACTGGCTATCCTAGGTTGCTTCAGTTCTTGATCGACATCCAACCCCGTCTATGCTAGATCCTAAAGAGCCTGGATTATTTTTCAAAGAGTTGTCTACTTGTCTCCATATCCGTGTAACTTTTAATTATAAAAGAAATCGAACCTGATTACGGCAACATATCAGCTTTACCAGATGGCCCTGGGCGTGCTAAATCATTGCAATCACCGAAGATGGAGGATAATTGGTTCAATGGACTCAGATGGAAGATAACTAGTATAGCATGGGCTGAAATATTGACTCATGCTGCAGCTCATCGTGGATGCAAAGAGCATCTCAAGTACTTTGCGCGAGGGGTAACATTTTGTAGATGATACTGTGGGCTTCATTATAGAAAATAAAACATTGATGACAACAGAAACAAAAATAATCAGCAGGAATGAAGCAACTCAATGCCCTGATGAACAAGAAGAATGGAACGAAACATGGTCTTAAAGATCTTAACACCGGCAGATTTAAGTCCTTGCCCGTCATTTGCAAGATCTCTTTAACTTGTTGATGCACAAAAAAAAGAGAGAATAATTGCAGAAGGCTAACAAGTGCAGAAGGCCAGTCATAATAGCACAAATCATTCAAGGAAATAAATTGTCTCAAAACTTCAAATCTCCAGCTGAATCTCTTTAACTTGTTGTCCTCAACATGAACATACATGTCTGATGGCATATATGGAATGGCCTAGCCAGAAGGCCTACAAGCGAGATCTAGGAAGAGATAAAAAGGCTGATCTATAGGGAGGCAAGCTTAGCTCATCTAAAAAGACATTTAATGAGATGAGAATTGCCGAGGGCTAACTCATCTCAAAAGGCATCTTATGAGACGAGGATTATCAAGGGCCTATAAGAAACTAGATGCTGACGAGTTTATTTAATGTGGGATTCCCTCACACGATGAATGGATGGAAGACTTTGAACTTGGACATGTAAGCTATTTGGAGGTGAGGCTAAGTCACATGCGCCGTTTACTTGCTTGAACTTGGACATATAAGCTATTTTTTTAATAATATTTTTATTAATCAAAATACCTCTCATGTCAACTTTTTAAATATTTATATTAATAATTTTTACAGAGTGTATTTGGAAAGTAAAGGGATTGAATTGTCCATAATATTGAAGGTCAATGAATTGAATTCTCCATAATTAATCTCGTTATTTACCTCTTAAAAAAACACCCTCTCTGCCACAACAACAAGCTATTGATTTTTTCTATGAAAGAGTAAAATGATTTATAATGTTGCAGTGAATAGACGTCTAGATGCACATTGAATTCTTCATGCATTTTAAGGGTTGTTTTAATGGTGTGACATCAATTTCTTGGAATTCTACCTTCACAGCCAGAACGAAAGGTACTATGTTAGATTTTTGAATAAGAAATGTAGAACTTGATAAGATTTAACTCTAATTAATTCATCTTGAGAAATTTTATGGTATTTATATAGCAGTTAGAGCATCCTATTAATTATTTACAGGGATCCATTTTTTTATAAAAAAAGATGGATATAAGAATAAAAAAAAAATCTTAAGTGTAGATATTTATATATTTTCTGTGGATCATTGATTTTATTTTATATTTCTACTTGTGTATGCCTTAAAAAAAAAACATAAAAAATAACAAAATATCACAATTACTTATATATATCATGTAGTTTCACTGAATTGCTAGGAATAGATAAAGAATTTTTACTTTGGCTGAGAAAGCTTAAAGGCTGACTTGTTGGCCAAAGGCTCCACGAACAATCGTCGTTTTTTGATGGGCATGGTTACCTGTACAAGGCAAGTTCATTATACCGCAAAGACAAATTAAAATGACATGGGAAGTGAAGGGAACAGAAGCCAACATTACTCTGAACTGATGGAGCTTGCCGGTTGCAATCACTCACTCAACAAGGGCTCGAATTTGATACCGTTTTCAGGCATGCTGCACATGAACTGAAATGAAAGCAAAAGACTGATAACCCCATAAAAGCAAGAGAACAGACAACCCAATGGCCCAATGAACTAAATAAAAGACGAAGAAACAAAGACTTTTAAGCAATTTAACATGCTATATAGATTGAACTTTGAAGTAAAATCAATTAGAAATATAAGGAGGCCTAGCCCTCGCTGTCCATTCATTTCTAGCCTTGTAATCTCTTTTTAAAAGACATTCTCAAACCACCAAGCAAAGCGGTCCAATTGTATGATCATATCATACAACAAATACAAGACATTATTTCACTCAAGTTACAAATCTGCGCCTCCAGCTCCTCAAAGATAGATCTCTGTGGGAATATGCATGGAAACTTCATAAAACGATATGGGAGGTTTGCTCATTCTGTGCAAGTGCGGACTGGTGAGGAAACGGTATGCTCTCTTCAGATAGTATCAATTTCTCTGAGAAAACTGGACTTTTCTGCAGTCAAGAGATATGCTAGCATCTTCTTTTGCCTCAAGGGTATTAGACAGTGCTAACATCCACTCGACTTTTATGTAGCTGAAAGGCCGGAGTAATCCAGCTCCCACAACTGCATTGGATACCTGACCAATTGAAGTAACCCAAACGAGCTTCGCAATGAGCACAGGACAACTTTCCCTCCAATGCACCTTCCTCAACTGGATAACAAGGAAGAGCTATTATATTAAGTGGGTATCATTTCCAGCAAGTATGCACAAATTATAATTCCTAAAACCCATGAACCAATTAAGAAGACATGCCCAGGGTAAGGCATAAACCAAGATAAGGATCAATTGGGTTCTAGATGAAGATGATGATCTGGAAAAGTCAAGTAGGATTTGGGAAAAACATGGATAATTGAAAAGCACTTATTTGGATCCTCTTTAGATGAAAACGGGATGCCAACAAATGCAACGCACCTATTTTTTTTTTATAACAGGTATAAATTACGCATAATTCTCATGATAAATATTTCAAGATGCTTTCAAAAGTATTGTGTTATTTCTCCCTAAATCCTTCTCTCCTATAAGATACAAAATAGCACCTCCATTATTGAAATATCAAAAGTGTTGATTCATTATGGCCTTAGCACATGGAACCGAGTTGTTTGCGTGGTTCATAATTTTCCCCAACTTCTTTCAGTTAAAGGTTTCCATTAGAAATCTCTATGCACTGAATACAAGGATGCCCTTTTCCAAAAGAGTGCATCACAATAGCTGCATAGGCCAATACATCTTCAAGACATAGCCACGTGGCTTTCATAAATGGATAATATTAAACCCAGAAATTATCTCAACTGATGATGAGAAGTACTTCTACAGCTAAGCAACACAATATGAGCATGGAGGTTGACCATTTGGTGGAAAAAACAAGTCAAGGATTTGAGAAATCTCTAGCAACTAGTGAGCCATTATAGCTAACTCAAAGTAAACCAATGAAGTTGCAATTAGTTATGTGTTTTCTTCTTTATGAATAAACTTAAAAATGTCCAATGGCATCGGAATTTCTACAAAATGAGATTGCACATACCTCCTGTCATCCACTTCAGAGGCTCAACAAAAAGAGATGAACACTCAGACTCATCGGACTTGTTAAAGGGGTTGCCACTTTTCTGCTTGCCCCATGCAAAAGATGTCTCACCCTCTCCTGGAACATGATCCACAACATTCTCCTGCAGTGCAACTACTCGACGGCATTTCTTGCAGCGGTATGCAGGAATAGCCTTTTTCCCTTCATGTGGAGATGCTTCTTCCTCAGAGGAAATTTGTGTAGGTACACCAGGATCTGCCCCAAATTTAGAACTGTCTATCTTCTCTCCACGGTTGTAAAACTCACCTGGAAGCATGGGGAAATTAATCCTTCACAAAAAAATTTTAAAAAAAAATTCACAGATTCAACATATCTAATCATTCTGTATGTTTGTAACAGGAAAGAATATGTTTCCAACAGACATGAAAGATAGATCTATAATAATGTTCCAGTTGGAAGAAATTTAAGAATGAAAATTTAATTGGATAAGTAGGAAAAGCATCAAATGCTCAATGCATGACCCCTTATGCTATGCCAACTCTTATATGCAGATTCACATTTTGGGAGCAATCACTTCATATAAATGCTCAAGGTTAAGGACGTACTAATGTCATGCCTCCAAAATTATGTTTATGCAGAGCCCTATTTGATGACCTGCTTTATCATACAAAAAAATAATTTACAAGAACAGCAAGTGAGGATCAATATACTAAGAACATGTACCCAATACTTTCAGGCGAAACCGCTTGTATATGGGACTAGCATGATCAACCTTGAACCCCATTTCCTCAAACATTTTCAACTGCAATGGGGGGAAAAGAATTAAGATCTATGACGATCACATTAGAAACTAATGTCTCAGAGTCACCATTAATGCATCCCAACAATCATATAGGTTTTTTAGGACCCTTGCATACCTGTTCTAAAAAGCCATCATTGGGACAAACAGACTCGCAGCTTCGCCTTAGGGATTCAAGAGCATCTGCAGGGACACATAGGGAAAAGATGAACAAGGAAAAGGATGAAATATTAAATAACTCAAAATTCAAAGAAACAACAACACGTATTTTTATGGTTGTCAGACAAAAGAGCCACCAGATTTTCAGAAAGTAAACAATGAAGGCCATCAGCATTAACCAATCAGCAGACCCAAAATGCTCCAAATAAAAAGTGGATGTGTTCAAACCTTCAAGAGACAACTGTTCAGTTTTCATCAAGTACGCTGTAATGATAGCTGCACTGCAAAGAAAAAAACAAACGAAAGAAGGGACCAAACCATTAGGGCTTGACAATTCAGGGCAGGGCTTCTGAGCAATTTCCCAACACTCATCAATTTGGTCAGAAGATAACCTAAAACACTTCTTTTCTATTTTGATCCACTTCAGGATGATAAACCAATCAACTGAAAAATATCAAAACAGAGTTCATGACCGTTTAAAATTAACCGAGAAAAAAGTCGCAAATTTGCACATCAAATTCCAAGCAAGCAGACATGCAAAAATAAGGTAATGTTCTTTACCCCCAAACCATCCATTTCCATCAAGTACCCCGAACAAGTTTTCCAGATAATACCAACCATTGATGAAGCAGACTTCACCGATGGATCCAAAATACAGTTCATACTATATGCAAGAATCAGAGTAATGTTTTTCATCCCAAAATATCCATTTCCATCTCGAACAAGTTTCGTGAATAATACCCAACCATTGATGAAATGGACTCCTCTGGTGTGTCCCAAACACAGTTCATACTATTCCAGAAAATCATTCGGGAGAAGTAGCATTGCATTTCAATATTAACTTAATCCAAACTTAAGGGCAATAATAATTAATTGAAAAAAAATACAGAAAATCATCATCATTATCATGAAAAATGACAACAATTTATCATATACCTTCTCGAAACGCCAGCAAAACAATGCACCAAAACAGCTCCTTCTTTTCTACTCTTCTCAATAAAATCCAAACAAACATCCAAATAATCCAACAAATCCTCACTCTCCATATCCCTAATCGGCACCGCCATTCTCACCAGTTTCAAATCCTTCCCTGCATACTCTAACCCATACAAAACCTTATTCGCCGCCAAACAACTCCTCCACTCATCCTCACCGTCACCCACGCACACTTTCTTTATCTCCTTCGCCGGGATTACCACACCGCTTCTCCATTCCGTAAAGAACGATATAGACACGGAACTTAAGACAGATAAAATATGCGTTATTTCCGAACTTCCGTTTTGCAGAACCTCAGCCGCGTCGCTTATGTTTCCGATGAAAAGATTCTCGCGTACAAGATACGGCATCACAAAAAAAAAATCCAAGCTTATTTTCTCCTGCAAAAAACTAAGGAATTCTAAGCAAAGGAGAAATAAATAAATGAAGGATTATGATAAAAATGATAACTTTTTGGATTAATTAGAAATTAGTAATCAGAGAGGATTTTGAGATGACCTGAGAAGGAATATTCCGGAGAAGGATTGAATCTTCTTTTTCGTGCTGATTTTTATCTTCGGCTACGGCTGCTGCGAGATTTGAGACTGTGGCAGGAATTTATAGGAGGTGGGTTAGCACGTGCGAATAACTGATTTGGTACGTGCGAGTGAATGTGGGGCTTTTCGACCTGGCAGGAGATGGAAGGGGTGGTCTTTTTTCGTGTAAATCATCCCGCCATGCGCTTTCGGTTGAGGGGAAATGACGTGGAAATATCAGGACAGGTGGTGGAGATTGATTGGGGTTCGAGTCTTGTGTGTACCACGTCAGATATTTTCTTTTCTTTTCTTTTCTTTTCTTTTCTTTTAGGGGTCTTTGCTCTTATATTTATAAGACCTAACCCGTGGTCGCCATGATCTAAGAACAAGGAAGCTGATAGAGTGAATTGTATCGAGTTAATTTAAATTTTTTTAAAATAAATAAGTTTAAAAAAATATTAAAAGTTTTTATTAATTTAAATTTTTATTAAATTTTGAATCATCATAGCAAGCCATCAAATCAAATTATTCTTGTAACTAAGCTTTTAGAAGCTGCTAGAGACTATTTTATGCAGATCAAGGGCTAGAAACCAAAGTAGAACAACCCTTTGGCTAGGAATAAGATGAGCTCGCAGAAAACATTTTGATTACACATCTTAATGTATTTTTGAGTCTCGAGAAATCAGAACACAATAAAATGCATCATCTATATATATATATATATATATACAAAAATTTGGATGTAGAGCAAGCATTTTCGCCTATTGTTACGAGGTATTTCAACTCTTCTCGTCTTGATATAACTGTATCATAGTTTTTACATTCAAGATAAACTAACGTGATTAAAATCTATAAATACTTTGAATTATCATGTAAATCAAGAAATTTAAGAATTAATTCTTCAACAATTCATTAACATATACATATTTTTTTTTTCATTTCTACGTTACTTCATTTTCTATATTTATTAGCTCTCGAGTATATTAGAGCGTCTACAATTCTATAAAAAAATTGTTTTTATAAAAATAAAAAAGCTCGGATATAAAATTTATATTCAAGTTTATACACTTCAGATTAAAATATGCAATCCGTGAAAAGGTCCATTCAACCCTAAAGTTTTTTATTACTTCATTAATATTCATGATATTTATTATTTTGAGATTAAAATTTAAACTCAATTAGAAAATGAGGAAGTGAAGTTTTAATGCCTGTGTTCAATCATTAAAAAAAAAATAAAAGAAATAGAGAAAGGATTGCTTGCCTTGATTTTTTCACATTAACATGAGAAAACGACGTGTCTTTAGTAGTTGAGTGAGAGAAAAAGCTGTACGTGTACAGGCAAAGCGACATGATCATGTGTAGTCATGTCGTACAAAGAAAGATGCATCCCATTATATGAACCGTTAAAAGAGGACATCAGCCAATCGAATCTATCATGACGACCGAATAACAACAAGCCACATGCCAAATTATGCCACTCATGATTAAAGCCACCATTTAGACTTTCCATGGCTCCTGGGTCATCTCCAAAAGATGCGCCGACTGTAAATCCAAAAATAATAATAAAAATATTATTTTAGCTTTTCAATACTAGATATATTTTTTAAAAATATTAAATAAAATTATAAAATATTATTTTTTAAAAAATATTATTTTTATTATCTTGTAAAAATATCAAAACCTTACAAAATAATATTCATCACAATAATTTTTTTTTAAATCTATAATTTTTGTTTATAAAACTATTCTGATCTTATTATTTATTTTATGAGTTTCGTAATTTTGTTTAGATTTATTTAATTTTTTTATTTTTAAATTTTTATTTTTATTCTTTAATGCTATATTGATTGTAATATTTCGAGTTTTTTTTTTTAGATTCGTTAAATCATTCAAATTATATTAGATTATTAAAATAATTTTGTATAACATGTATTAAAATGCAATAAACTTTTTTAAACGACATTTTATCACTGTAATGCATATAAAAAATAATAATATTTACACTATTTAAAAATTTATATTATTAATTTGGCTCTTATAAAAAGCATCTCTCCCCTCAGATTCTCATAAGGTGACAATCTATGCATCATCATTGTCCACCTTGTCACCATTTCAATTCTCAATCTTGAGATAACACGGGATGATGTAGATGCGCTCATGATTGATGTGCACCATTGTGACATGACACACCATCATGGGCCTCCTCCATCTCCCTTCAATTATAGGCACAATTGATTTAGGAATTTCAAAACCTAAGAGTCTAAACTCGGATTTAATTTTAGTTAAATCAAATAACTTGATTAATTTTGTCAAACTCCATTATTAATCATGTCAAACTCAATTATATCAACAACTAAGAAAAAACAAAACAGTATTATTTTTGTAAAAATAATTAGTTTAAGTTTGTATTAACCTAAATCCAAATTTCTTTTTATAACTACGGTTAAGTTAAGAAGATAAAAAGAAAAAAAAATAAAATATATTATTCTTTTTATATAAAAACATAAATATATATTAGATAGATGGGCCCGCATCATATCATAGACGATATTAAATTTTTTTTTAATGTAAAAAAAATAAATGTTCAAGTAACATCAATGTTTTTAAATAAACAAAAAAAATATGAGACTCAGGTCATTAGCTTAACTGAGTTAAATAAACTCAGTTAATTCAACAAACTCAGTTAATTTAATAATATGATTAAAAAATTTGACAATAAATAAAGTGATTTTTTTAATAATTAATTATAAAAAATAAACTACCAATAATATAACTGGAAGAAAAAAAAATTTGTTAAAGACTCAACGTGGCTTTGTCATGAACTCCGCCCCACCATGAAAAAACAGCTCATCGAAATAACAGTTAAATAGTTAATTTATTCATTTTACTTTATGTTTAAAAAGTGAAATCCAAAAAAAGCCATAGACAACAGTTAAATAGTTTTTATTTTTATTTTTAAAAGCAGTTTAGTTATCTTATTATGTTTTAAAAAAGTAAAAAAATCTGGGTCTAATTAATTTAATAATAATTAATAAACATAATAAAAAGACTAAATTACCCAAATAAACAATCAAATCATTTTGTTTAAGAAAAAACAAATGGATTATTCCAGTATTCCGATCCAAATTACAATGAGCCCAGGCTAGTACAATGAAACCCTGATACGTATCCTCTTTTTTTTTTAATTGCTACACAACAAATAGGTGAACTTGTGAGCTGACACAACCAACAATGAATATTGCCTTCTTCCTCGCTCATGTATGGCCTCATCTCTATCGAGATTACAGTAACTTCACCAAAGGAGCTCATGGAAAGAAAAGACGAGACTTTCCAAAATGTTGATGAACTCAAACCCAAAACCTTAAGATGAATGAGTAACCCGTGCAAGAACTTAGTAAAATATATTGATCTCCCATTTTAGTTATTTTCAAAAGGTCCAAGATTTGCGTATAAATCAAGAAGTATCTACCAGACGATACTCGGGACATGCCCGTTGCGAAACAGGGATGAGCTATGAATTTAACAAGGGAAAGAAGGTCGAAGATAGGGGCTAGGGTTCCTCTTTTCTCTACAAAACTTATGCACAATAACAACCAACATATTACGAAACCGCATACAACCTTGTACTAAAACTCATATAGCTCACAATATACACTGGCAAATTAATAACCCTCTCACAACCAACATCACGCTGATTCTCCTCAACAAAGCTACGAGATTCATCCATGATTAGCGATCCAGGCGTTTACCATAATGTCATGTGAGAATGACCATATATGCAAGAATGGCATGCAAGGAGAAAACTCGAGGGCTGGATTGGTAACAGGAAGTGTAATGGTCATGAATTCTTTATCAACTTCCTTACTCTACTTCATCCATGGTATAAACAGGTAATTGCCATGACTTGGTATTCTTCTTTGGATCGTCGGTGAGGCTAAGATCATTATCATCTTCCTTGAATGTTTTAATGAATGTTTTGGCACCCATCAGAATAAGCCTTTCAATCATAAATAATTGATAGTTGTTCTCAATCACGGGATCCAGGATTCCGCTGTAGTTAGATGAATATGCCAATTTGTATCTGCAAAATATGAGCCACCAAAGTTCAACGTCAACTTCACCATCATATAAAAATTACAACGAAATTCTATTTAGCATTTTTTTTAAAGAAACAAAAGTCTCTTCCAGTTGCTGAAATGGTGGCAGAGATTTTCTACAAGATCCAAGATATCTCTTAAAAGGCATGAAGAGAGAGGCGTCAATTACAGAGAAAAGTAAGTAATGACTACAAAAAAAACTCATTGCAGCCATGCATCAGAACCATGTTCAACAATCAGATACAACCAACTTAATCAATGAGAAAATAGAAATGCCATACCAAGCATCCACACCAGTTGAGTTAATCATGCAAGATATTACTTCTGGATGATTTTTTTTCCATGATAAATTAGCAAGTTGCAATTAAGTAGTATTTGGAGAAACACAAAAATTAACGAAAGGATACAGAATCGTGAATTTATTTCTCTGTGCATCAATGCTCATCCCTAATTTATTTCTTTTTGAGAGTTTTCAGAACTGTACGTATAATCTGTCATGGCCAAATCATTTGTGCTACTTCACAGCTAAGAATTAGAGACTATAATTTTCATTTTTTTTAAGTTTGAGAAGGTTTACCTGGCAGCGAGAGGTGAAAAGAATCCTGGTGTCTTCTCATTTGAAGCAATAAAAAGAGTTCGTCCAGGTGGAACCCATTTTTCAATCCTGTGGAGTATAAACTCTGGACGTGTATCCCTGTCAAGATGAGGATGTAGGGTCCTATAAACACCAAACCTGTCCTTCCTGGTTTTTATTTTATCGCCTCGACGAACATGCATGGAATCATAATCACCAAGAAGTGCTATAACCTGTGCACATGAGATCAATTGCAGGTTAATCAAAACCTGTTTTAAAAGAAACACAAGCAGACAAATGGTGCAAAACAAGCAAAGAGAAATTAGCAATATCAATTATTACAGACCTTATCCGCAGCATCCCTTAAACTTTGTGATGCCATTGTAGGAAGAAAGGAATATGGCAACATTATAGCACCGCGGTTGTTTCGGTCCTTGCATTCCATGAACCTGAATGGCTATCATGATTAGGGCCTAGAAAGAAATATGCAAGATTCATGAATCTTGGAGACAAGTTATGTTATGACAAACAGCTACACTGAAAATAATAAGTGAAAACTTTTCTTTTTCTTTTTCCATAACTATAGCAGTCACGAATCTTTTCCTTTTCCTTTTTCATTTCCCCTCCAAATAGAGTAGTCCGCTTTCTATCCAACATTGGCTTATTAAAACGGTTCAAGTCACTACACCACTTGAAGAAAAACCAATCTTTTCATCACAGCCAGGCATTGTAGTCTGTTTCAGAACTTAAGAAAAAATGTCAACAAATTTTGTGCTTCAAGAACTATATTCATATTAATTGTGAAATTTCAAAAGCAATGCAGGAGAACTATCATTATTTACTCTACTCTTAAACTATTATCCAAACAAAAATACCAATTTTTCTTCCCACAATCACCACTACCCAATTTTCAAACAGCTCCTTTTCTTTTGAGACATTCAAGAGAAAAAAACATGAGAAAGCCAAAAGTATAGGCTAGCTGCATTCACTACCATGAAAGGGGGCTTGCTGTTCGATTAATGAGCAAGAGGTTCGAGTAGTGACTATTCTCTTTGAGATCAACCCGACTTACTCCTTCCACATGGGCCACTCCTCTAGCTCCCAACCTCATACTTGTCGATAGTACCCGAAACCAATCTTTTGAGTTGTCTAAGATTACAGGTACAGTTTCTGATATGAGATCCATATCATACAAAGTGTCCATGGCACAGGAGCTTTCAGCCCACCTGCCAAATAGAAGGAAGCAAGTTCAGATCATAGAACTTTTTAAAATGTATTCATTGATAAAAATGGAGGCAACCTGTTAATTCAATTAAAATTTTCTTTTCATAAGAATTGAAAAGCAAGCATACTAAAGAAAAGGTTATTGCACCCCGTACAAGATGTTGGATTTAACACACTAGACGCAATAGTTTAGATCTGGTAATAACAGTCCACATAATAGAAGTTCAATAAACTTGCCTTTCCTGTGGATTCAACTTGTCAGACTGATGAAGGATCCCCTTCTTATTGTGTATTGGATTGATACACATCCTTGAAGGCATCACAAAAGTTCTGCAACAAGATAATACGGCAATATAAGAAACATGAAAAAACAGACAATATCAACTCTGCAGCATCTAACCATACTAATCTTTACAGCTAAAAAATCCACAAAAAATATAGTTTCAATAAATCATAATTATTGGCTCATTTAATCACCACACACATTGAAATCAATCCTTGGGATTTCCATCATATTTCAGCCCCCCCCCCCCCCCCCCCCAAAAAAAAAAAAAAAAAAGAAAAAAAAGAAAAAGAAGCACATTTCAACAAGTTCCTAAAAAATAAAATAATAATAATAAAAAGTTATTATTATAGCAACTCAAGCCCCTAAATCTCAAGCAATCTAGGTGCATAATACAGTTTCTTAAAAAGAGTCTCACGTGATCCAAAATTTGCTTATTTCAGTTAATCCAACTTTAATGTCATTAACACCTAAAACCCCCATAACTAAGCAAGTAATATACCAAAATCAATTCAATAGAAACAGAGCATAAAACCTAATACCAACAAAAACCCACCAAAAAAACACCAAATCCAGTACATTGAACACAAAAAAACATAACTTTATACACATAGCAAAAAGAAAAACACACCTATTCAAGAACATGGCTTCTTCAAGAGCACACCTAAGGCTAGACTCTTGATGACCCAAACCTTCACAAGACTCACAATGTTTACCAGGACAATCAATTCTGCTACCCCAATACAAGTACTTCTCATGAATTGTGTGCTGTCTATAGGGTTTGTTTGGTAAGTTCTTTATGGTTTTTGGAGATGAAAAAGAGAACCCATTTGTGGAAATTAGTGAAGAAAACAAGCACAATAATGCAATGGCTAAGATACAAAGTATTAAAGTGAGAATTGGGGATCTGAGTTTTGTTAAAGGTTTTGGCTTTAGGGGTTTGTTTATTGTTGCCATTGAAAGATTGAAGCTGCAGAGAGAGGTAGAGGGAGAGGGAGAGGGAGATTTAAGAGCTGAGTGTGAAGAGTGTTATTATTGGTTAACCTTAGATTTTTAGATTTTGCCAGGTCAGCATTAGTATTTTACCGGGCCGTTAAATTGAGTGATTTTTTCTTAATATAATAATGATTAAACTCACCCGGTCGTCCCAGCACAAGGCCCAGATTGGGCAATTTAATCCAAGCCAATAAAAAATTTAAAACAAAATCAAAGCAATAGTATTTTAATTTTTTAAAAGTAAAATCAAGTTTTGATTTAACTGAGCCAGTCTAATCTCTACTTAATCCATTGTGTCAATTGAATCAACTTTGAGTTGATATTTTTTTGACACTTGGCTCATGCTTAGGGATGAGTTGGCTATATCTGGATTAGGTTAGGTTAGACCGAGTTTAATGATAATAATTTTATTATCAAGTCAAGTGATTGTTTAATTAAAATACTTAATTATTTTTTTAAGGTATTCTCGTAACAATTTAAACTTTGAAGAATATTAAATCTAATTTCCTTATGTTTTTAGAGCATATTAACTTGTATATTCATGTTACACTATGAAGGACTTGATTTTTATTTTCATAAAAATATTTTTTATATCAATATATCTCTTATTTATCTTAGTCGACTTAATATTTTTAACTTGAGACATTGTTATGTAAAAAAAATAATTTTAATTGTTAAAGCAAGCTTTTAAAAAAAATCAAGATGATATATTCATATATTTTGTGTGATTAAAAGCTATAAAAATTATAAATTGATAAAATTATGTTACAAATCTATTTAAATATTTTAATAATAAATAACTGATTTTAATTAAATTTTCATAATAATTTATTATTATTATTATTATTATTAAATCAAATACAAAATAATTAAAAAATAATATTAAATATCAACTTCTCAATATTAAAATAAAATCATCTTCAACCATTATTTTAAAGTCAAATTATACTTTCTACTTGTTATTCGAATTGTTTTTGAATCCATCAAATCAACTAGATTATTTCAAGAAGATCCATGTATAGTTTAATTTTAAATTCAAGTTAAAAAATATCAAGTTAATAACTTTTAAAATTAATTTATTAAATTAATTATAATAACAATATCAAATAATTCATTCATATTCTTTTTCTTACTTTGTAAACTGTATTGACTTACAATATTAAAAAGAAAAGGACTAGTCCATGTTAGCTTTATAGTGTGAATTCGAAAAGTTAAAAAAAAAAAAAACACATATATTTGAACATCATGTCAATCTTTTAGAATTCAAACTACTTTACAAATTCACGGGTGAAATTATTATTTTTTAATTAAATATGATCCAACATTTTAATTCGTTTTACTAGAGTTTGAACTATATTAATTCCACTTGATACTATCATTTCAATCAATTCAAAAATAAATTAACTTACCCCTAAAAATATATGAAGATAAAATTAAAAAAATAATAAAATTAAAAAAAACCTCATAACTAAATGTTTTGTTAATTTGGACTTAAAATTAAAATAGATAAGAGGTGTTTCGATATGATTTAGTTGACTTGATCGGTCCAAAAACAATCTAGAAAATTATTAAAATATATATATATAGATAAAATTGAGAGAAAAAAAATTAAAACAGTATTTAAAAAAAATAATAAAAAATTAAATCGAATTTTAATCAAATTGAAAGTTAATTAAATAGGTTACTCAGATTTAATCAAATCAATTCTCATCTAGTTTTTTTTAAACTCTACCAAGTCAGTTAATCCATTAGGCAATGCAGGCTTGCTAGTATTCAGATTGTCATGCCTGAAATGCAGATTCGACTAAATGCTGGAGTCTTCTTCCCTCTTGGAAATGGATCGCAAGTTCTTCATGAACACATTTATTCATAGGCAGCATCAAACGTTTTACGTGAATCATGGAGCGTTGACAGTAATTCTTAAATACAAAATTAACATTTTTTTTGGTTACAAGAAAAAAGATTTGAACTCGAAACTTCATAGATACCAGTTGCATTAAGAACTCATTGAGTGGGCGAAGATCATTATTACGAGGGCAGTTCAATGGTCATCATGTGGAGTGCCAACCCAACAGTGCACCATCATAAAAAGTAGACGTGAGCAGATAGCAGTACTGTTCCAGTGTCTAGATCATCATTGAGAGACAGGAAGTCAAGAATCACACCACGAAAATGTGTGATTCTACAGTTCTGAAAGTTATTTCGAACTCCTTGTTTTGACGGAGTTGGTAGCGAAATGGCAACAGGAAGAATTACTGTTTTAGCTTGGAATTGGAAATGCTGAAAAAACCATCTGAATCGATGTTCTGTGGTTTGATAACTTCATGCAGATCACATGAAGGATTTATTAGAAAACTTAGTGCGATGGGTACACAAGGATAGACCCAAAAACACAACTCACTTCAAGTTTAAAGCTGTCTGCTAACCCTAAATACACTTTTCTGATCTACCCTCATCTGTACAATCCTCTAATCCCAGGTGCACCAATCATAGAGAAAAAAAAAAAAAGACTTATATAGGTCAAGAAAAAAAAAGGTGGAAAACATACTTAACAAGACATCATGCCTTGGCTTCATCGGCAGGGCATGCTGTATTGACTGAAGTTTCAGCTTACAGCACCCTTTGTGATGATCAAGAGAGCATGAGACTGTTTTGGGTGATCATGCCGTTGACATTGCAGTTCTTGGTGAACAAGGACAGTGGACAAAATAGTTCGTGTTGGTAGGATTCATTTCAAGCCTTCTGAAATGTTCGTGAAGAAACTCCATGGAGAAGCCTGACAAACCCCAAGAAGCTTAGTTTCCCATCTGAATGTCTTATCCAGTCCTGGAGAACCACATGAACTGGTACTGATGGGCTAAGGCCAAGTTCCTGAAAACAGAGAAACAAATAAATTTTAGTACTTTGATTCAATATGAAGAACAAAACATGTCTCTAAATAGAGCAGACTTGCTTCATCATCGAAGTTTCCCTTTCTTGGAGGAGGAAACTACCCAGTAAAATAGACCTGTACCTCCATTTTTCTATGTTCTTAGTAAAAAATTAGATGATTAGAAACTTCAAATTTGAGTCTTTGACACAGTAATCACCTTGTCTTGTAAATTGCAAGAGAATTTGATCAAAAAGGTCATACAGGAGTGAGAAATTAATTTGGACCAACCAGTCCAAAACAATTATCAAGGACTTCAGCAGTCAAAGAACATACCGAGGCAAGCTCCTCTATCATAATCGGTCTGTTGCCATCCTTCTCGAACAACTCATAGGCACGCCTAGCATGTTGCTCCCAACAATCCACTCCTTCCAGCTGATGCACACTTATGGCAACAGCAGAAAATTCTTCAAAATCCAATTTTCTGTATTGAAGAGTACTAATCTGAAGCACACAAGAGCAGACAATTAACTAGAACTCTATATCAATTCTTCTGATAAATAAATTTGATAGAATAGTACAAACAATTAAACAAAAAAAGCACATTAACAAATAAACAGAATATGTGTTAAGCATTACCATATTAACATAATCAAGGACCCTGGAATCCTTCATAGCATCTGTAGAGTGCTTTATTACTGCCTGAAAATACCAACATCTTTCAGAATGACATGAGAAACACAAGTACGCATGAAAAAGAAAAAAAAAAGGTGGAAGAGAAAGAGCTCACTGTTTTGAAGTTCTGCATAGAAATGAAGCCATTTTTGCTTGGCCCCAACAGTGTAAATTGTTCCCGCAGGTAAGCTAGCTGAGCAACTGTTAATGTCTTCGCCAGAGCCTGTCAAAAACAACAAGTTTGTGACTTTCACAGTAAGTATTAAGATTTTTATGAAGGACATTATACCAAAAAAATAAACAAGTTTTCGTCTCCTCCAGCTGGAATTGACTTTTGGCTCATGATGCAGACAAACTCTACATAATTGTACCCGTTGCTTTATGCACCCATGTGCTCAGTGTCTAAAACCAGTACAACAACACCATGCATTGAATGATCCTATATATCCATTTTTCGGGAATTGGCAGTACATTTTACAATAATCCTCAATAAATGCAGTCTTTTCTTTTCTTTTTTCTCTTTGTTTTTTAGGGGAATAAGACAGCACATAAACTTCAGATGGTTGACTGGATCACAGACAATTTAACTTTGAACAAATAGCATAGGACTCGAGAAAAAAAAAACTGGCCACTTCCCAAGTCAAATCAATATACATTTGAGTTGCAACTAAAAAGGGAGGACACAGGATCCTACTTACCCCCAATGCAGATTTCCGAAGAGAAGATGAGCTTATATAAGCTTTTACAAGCTTGTATACTATCATATCCAACGGAATTTTTAAGTCATGATGATTAGCCAGCCATGGGTGACCTAAACATAAAAATGACACCTTAGAATTAAATCGTTGACCACATATATTGGGTGATCAAATAAGGACTTTAACTTTGGGAACTTACTCAGAGCCTGAGCAGCGGTTAGTCTCTTCCGATAGTCCTTGTTCAACAGCCTCTTCACAAAATCTATTGCTTCAGGGGATAAAGAAGGCCAAGGAGCTTCATCAAAGCTTGGATCTGCTTTCAAAACAGCTCGAAAGATGCCAGATTCTGTCCGGGCCCAAAACGGTCGGCTACCACATAGAAGAATATAAGCAATTACACCAATACTCCACATGTCTGCCTCAGTTCCATATGATCTGTGTAGAACTTCGGGAGCTACATAATATGCACTTCCCACGATGTCATTTAACCTCTCATCTGCAATAGTTTCAAATAGTCAAAACTCCCATCCACCATTGAATCCCCCTCCTCCCCATTCCCCCCCCCCCCCCAAAAAAAAAAAAAAAAAGGAGAGAAAGGTGAATAGCTGTATCCAGCAATGCTAACCTAGCTTTACATAGTCAGAGAGTCCAAAATCAATGGCTTTCAATGGGGAATTCTCCTCCTTGGTGGTAAAGAGAAAATTCTGAAATAAATAGCAGAAAACAATTAGAAAAGAAAGAGGATATGCCAGAATGGAAGCACATATACTGTCTTGTTCAATCAATTGCACAGCTCTAATAATGAATCAATCCATTGATCAAGAACAGTAATTAAACAATCCATCAGTGAAGGAACGTAGAAAATATCCCTGATTAAGAAAAGTAACCATACAAGAAAGCATAGCATGGGCAAAGTGGACACTTCTGACCTTCATTTAGTAGCATTAAATATGTTTAAAGGGAATAAGATGTAAAAAGTAAGAACTCAAAACTCTAAGGGAAATGGCAATTTGCAATCTTATTTATCAAAGCTCCATCTCAACCACATGGCAAAAAAAAAAAAAAAAAAACAAGAAAAGAAAAGAAAGAGAGAAAAGAAAATTAAGAGAGAAAGATCTGCAACAATTATTGAACTTCTTAATACATGAACAAAATGCAACATTCCACATTAAATGGAGGCTAAAAAACTGCATCCAGACTGTAAAAAAATCAAAAGTAACATTATCAGAAGTTATGATTATTTTTGTTAACTGCTTACCTCAGGCTTTAAGTCTCGATGGACAACACCTTGGAGATGACAGTAGGCAACCACACTTAATATCTGAACCATAACAGTCTTTGCATCTTCTTCTGAGTATTTTCCACCCCTGTATAATATGAAGAGGATTTCAGCCAGTTAGAATGTCACACAACAAGCCAGGGATATACCATAAAGAAAACATTTGAGAGTACAGTACCTTGAGAGTATCCTATCCAATAATTCACCGCCTTTGCACAACCTAAAGAACAAAAATATATGTAGATGGTAAGTTCCACATGTGTAACTTTTTTGTCTGAAGTCTATGCTATTATAAACATCAAAACTGAACTAACCGATGGATTAACTTCTTATTTCAGTTCTTTTGCTGCTTGATAATTAGATGCAAATGTGTTACAAATGACAACCATGCAAATGTACCAAAAGACTCGTATAGTTATATTTTCCATGTGTTTTGGTTAACATGAAGATTGTTTATCAGTCAACTCCATCAAGCTTTTCATTAAAAGCAAAATTGATCAAACATGGCAGAATAATTTATATAATTGGTCTACATTTTTTTGACATTGATTATCAACCGGCCAAAAGGCTTATGAAATTTGAATTGTAAGTCCTTCATGCTTGTAAAATTCACAAAGACATGGAGGGGTTAGTATCATTAGTTAGTTACTTGGCTTATCTGATTTTCCTTATCTTTAGTCATTTTCTTGACAGTCATTATCACAGTTTGGAGCCATAAACATTATAAATGTATAACCAGGGCAAAAGTAAAACAATCGAATGTATTTACAAAAAAAAAAAAAAAACAAGTGCAGACAAAACTTACTCCATTACAACATAGACATTGTCATCATCTTCGTAGGCATCATAGAACTGCACTAGATTATTATGTCCCGTTAGAGCCCGTAATATTTTCACTTCACGTCTCACATCCTCTATAGCAATTGCAGTGGTCATCTGTAAAACATTGCCCAATATACATGAGAACAACAACTCATTGGTTTCTACAGTCAATGGTCAAAAGGACTATCATTCGTGACATAAATATGGTATCCTCATACTAAGGCCTCAACCATGTAAGACAAATGCGACTGTCATTGGTTTCCACAGTCAATTTCCAAACAGACAAATAATACAAATAGTGATCCTTGTACCTTTGCCCATTAATTCAGAACAAAAATGGGATATGCTTTCACAAGTAGATTGATATTAGCAACATGGAGAATATTACAGAATACATTGTTTGCATTGGATTAAGCTATGGTATAATATCATTATCATGAAGGGGCAATAACTACCTAAACTTTATGGTCAATCAGACAAAAAAAGAGCATTGAATTCAATTATCACTAACTAAATTAGAGCCATAGTGACCCGCAACATGTTTATCTTGAGCCTGGATTGCCTAAACATTAAATTGAGCCTCCATTAATAAATGTTGATGCACCAAATAACAAAGAAAGGCAATGTTAAGCTACAAATGTCCTAACAAAAGAGAAGCACTGCGTATCTCAGGAAGGACCTCGAGCAAATCCATCATTCTTATCATACCCAAAGAACAATAATTGTAAAACAACTTTAACATAATAAGTAAAACCCTTTTATACATAACACATAGCACAGCTGAATGTAATCCTACACTCCTCCACTATCACAAAAGAAGATAGACAGATCAGTTACAATTACAAATAGCAGCCAAAATTGCATTAAACCTCTATAGATGCTAAATAGCAGCCACAAAAGAGAGATGCGCCTACAAACATAAAAACAAATCACATCTATACATGAGTACAACACATAACAATTAAAACATCCGAAATTTTAAGCTAATCTAAGGAATTACTCTAACAAATAAAAGCTAGTCAAAATCAAAAGATCATAATCAATGAGAGGTTTAGAACTAAACCTTGGACTTCGGAATAACTTTGACTGCCACATCCTGGCCTTTCAAGCTCCCTTTCTTTGCCTTAGCAGAGCAAGTATACCCAAAATGTCCACGCCCCACTTCCTCACCAAGCTCATAGTGACTCACAAACTGCTTAGAAAACCCAAAATTCTTGTCCAAAGCAATATCACTTTCACTTCCCTCAGGAATTGAAGCTTCGTTAGGCTTAACAGAGCCATGCCTTCTTGCAAGTAATGCACGTATATGCTTTGCAGGAGAAGGAGGTGGAAAAGGCCTCTTGAAAATCCTCAAAGGAGTGGAGCTTACACTTGATATAGCAGGTGAAGTCTTGAAGAGACTTGGTAATGGACTTGGACTGTAAAAGGGAAAGTTTGAGGTCTTGCTAGTGTGTGAATTTGCTGGCTGTGTTGAGTCTGTTTCAATGGAGAGTGTGTTGTTTTTGGATTGATTTCTTTGGAGCTCAATGGGTTTTCCATGACAAAGTCCCATGGAAACAAAACCCAAAACAGAGAATTCAAGAAATCACTTAAAAATCAAGGAAGTTTAAAACTTCGATCAAGAAACTCAAAGAAAAGTAAAGAGATTTAGACCATTTGAAGAAAACAAGAAAACAAAGAGAGTGAGTGACTAAATTCAAGGATTTGAGGCCAAAGAAAGAAATTTTCACAGTGAGTTATACAAGAAGGAGAATTAAAAAAAAAAAGGGTACGGATATCTAGACAATTTGAACAAAAAAAAGAAGTCAGCAAGAAACTGAATTCAAGACTAAATTTTTACAATATGATCAAGAGAACCCAGAAATGATTGGCACTGTAAATTCCAAAGCACAAGAATTTGCCAGCTAATTTGGATTGAAAAGGTGGGAAATTTAAAATAGAAATTGAAAGGGTGGGAAAAAAAGAAAAGGAATTGGACTTTACTGATCAAAGAAACAAGTGCTTGGAAAGAAAGGAAGAGACAAATAAATAAGCAGCAAATTGTTGGAGAAGAAGGGAGAAGGGATCAGAGGACGAGAGAAACAAAAGAGAGAAAACTGCGAGGGAATTATATTCCAGGAGAGAAAGAACGGAGCGAGAGAGGGGCAAAAGCACAGGGAAAAGTGAAGAAAAGATGCTTAGCAGAGGCAGCAAGAAAAGGGAAAAAAGAGCACAAGGCTTCTTTTCCTTGCTTTTTTGCAAACTCTCTTTGCTTCTTTGTTTTCAATTTTATTTTCAATTACATTTTTTCTTTTTTGTGTTTGTGTTAGCAATGGTTTTTGGCCTTTTTTGTGTAAGGAAATATCAGCTAATTTTGTGGATTGATGATTGTCTTCTTCTTCTTCTTCTTCTCTTGTTGTAAAATAATAATGGAAGTGGGGTTGGAGTGTGGATCCTTCCAGCCTGTCCTTATTGATCCCAAAATAACCAGGATGGATGTGGTGGGTTTTTCTTGCATTGTTGATTATATGTTTTCACATTTTTCTTTTTTCTTTCTTTACAGTTAAAGAAAACTGAGCTTCCATTGTCTTGTGTATTCCACCTTTGACCTGCTTTTGTTGGGCTTTGAGAGCTTTTGTCTTTCTCTTTTGTTTCTCTTTCTCGTTCTTACTTTTCCTGCAAAACTATTCACGTACTTCCCACTAATTTGAAAATGTGAAAAAAAAAAAAAACAAACTGGGTATTTGGGTAGTCGGCCACTAACATAGTTATTAAAGACATAATTACAGGCGATGTAACTCAGGTTTTGAGTTTATTTCCTGAAGTTTAAGTTCGTGTTTTATAAATTTTAGAGTAATTAAAAATTGATATAATTATTGATTTTAAAATTTGTGAAATTAGTTGGGTACATGCAAATTAATTCAAACATCAACATTAATAAAAAAAAATTATACAATACGAGAGTTGTGATTATATCAACTCATAAATCATAATATTAATTAGATTAATTAGATTAATCATATTAGTTGGAAAACAAAACTTTTATTTGTAACATTTTCCCAAACCACCATACGCTCATACACAGTATTTGAAGATCCTTGCTCACATCTCTGAAATCTGGCCTCGGTTCTTGAATTGACAGTAGACTTTTTAGCCAACCTAATTCTGTTTAAAATATAGAATATTTTCATCTAATTTAATTCCAAAATCTCACTTAAAAATGTTCTTTTTGTTCATATTAGATCATCTACTTCCAGGGAATAAAAAAAATATTAAACTGCAAGCATTAATTTTTGCCATGAAAGCTGACCTAAACGCAACCACATTTTGATGCTAAACATCTGTGCTTAAATCAGAACATAATTGCCAAATTAAAGCCATCATTTATTTTACTGAAAAATGCACTGCACATCCTTAAATTGTAGGGTACTTGCCCTCTTATTCAAGAGGGCTTTTCCTCAAAAGTAGTTGCATCTACTTTGATGCCACTAAATAAAAAGTAATGGTGTCACTGAAAGAGGCTCTTTTTTTTAATTAGAGTCGAGGCCAGGCTTCAAACCCTTCACCAATTGGAGTCTTATGTCCATCCCACCGCATTTAAAATGCTGAAAAATCAATTTATTTATACAATAATATGGCTGCTTTTGCTCGAGCAAAACTTGATTAATACGTAAAGAAAAGACAATGGCATCTGATTCAATTGAAGCCTTTGGAAACATGGCTTGCAAGGGCTAACTTTTGGTGGTAGTTGACCTATGTTTGCTTCTTCAGTGTGCAAGCTTGTGCTCGCTTATCTACAATGCAATTGCAGTGTACGAGAACAAATCATCAGAGTTATGCTCCTTGAATCTTTCAATACTTTTCTTACCAATTTCAACTATAATTATTAAAAGGATGCCACATATGCAACGAGTTTATTCGATTTATTCAAAATAATATTGTTTCAAGAAAATATTTAGAAAAATTAAGATAATATTATTTAAAAATAAAAACTAAAAAAATTAAATTAAGTTTTAATTATATCGTTAATGTTTGACAAGATCTATTCCCGCCAAGATTATTTTTTTAAGCCTAGCTCACACACTAGATCTTAAATCGATCAGATCTCGAGTTGAGTTATGTAGTTAGATCAGGTTTATGAACACTGATTTCAAAAGAGATTGGATGAGAGATTTATAAACTTGCACTTGGATTTGGATTGCACAATCAAAAGTTGTTTGTTGGAAATTAGTGTGTGTTTCCCACAATTTTCTTACTTTTTAGGATTTCTAAGGTTTGAACACGGCAAGAAAAAGACACCATCCATGCTTAAGCATTGAATCGCCTTGTGTTCCTCGAAGACATGCATGTCCAGGAAGACAGAGAAGCATCTAGAGATGAATTCCTATGAGCTTCCTTCAATGGTGATCATAGATTTGGTCACGGCCTTGAGGGTTGCAAGTAGAGGGGGTATTATCATCATGTTTCGGGTCGGTTGGCACTTGTAATGAGAGTCATAGCATAGCCCCATCTAGACCAACCTCCATCAAACAATTTGAAAGAAGCTTAATTTAATGCAACCATTTTAGAAGAACCATTCCATCAATGCTCTCCTTTATTAACTAGGCAGATACCCGTACTTGTCTTGTTCCTTTTTTTATTATTTTTATTTTTTATTTAATTTTACTTTATTATAATTTATAGATAATGTATTGTAGCAACAAAAAAGTGCATGTTTTGGAGACGAATTTTACTTTAAATAAAAAAGAAAGAAAGAAAGGTTGGGGGGGTGTATACCACTCTAGTTATGTTGCATGCAGCCCTAGCTAAGATTTCAACATCTTCCAAAATGACATCAATGTTCTTGATGATAAACCATATTGTATAATATATTTTTTTCAAAACATTTTAAGGCATGCAACATTCAATTTTCAAACTATTCTTCCCTCTATTTGACACCAATTAATTATACCTTATGAAAAGTATGATTGCGGTCCAAGTTTGAATGTATATGATTTGTATTTGGATTTGAAATCAAACTAATCAACCTCCAAAATCCAACTAAAATAAATATATGATTCCATGTGAATGTCATTTTAGCATCTTGATGACAATTTTAGCTACTAGATGTTGATTGTTGACCTTTCTAGTATGGTTCTCTCTATGCTCTCTCTCTCTCTTGCAAAATTGGGAATAATGGGAAACCTAGGGTTTTACTCTACATTACAACATTGCCATCTTAAGAGCCAAATAAACACACTACTGTATTCAGTAATGGCGAAATGATGAAGGTTTAAAAGTAACTATACTTGAACCTAATTAATCATTTTAATTCAACTGGTAATGCCCTTGTGTATACAAAACAAGAGGTGCACTTGTATATGATCTAGACTAATGAACCAGATCCCATAAAAAAAAACTCTCTGAAGTTAAATTTGACGTATTAGAAATATTAATATTTTATTATTTTATTATCGTTTCCTTGGAAAATGATTGACAAAAACCTGTAACAATTTTCATCGCGACAAAATATTTTCAATGGATAATTTTGTTTTTCTTTCAGTTTTCTAGTAGTGGTTCCCTCTCATCAAATCGTCGAGGTCCAAACTCAAAAGCCTTGCATGGGACGCAAATCGGCAAAAGAACAAATGGAAGTAAAAGGGCTTTTGAAAACTGAAACTGCGCACCATATATACCAAGCATGACAAGTCCTCCCCTTGTTCATGTGAGTTTGACTTCAACATGCCATAACGATACAAAAAATAACACCAATCCAAACCCACAAGATGATCAAGTGCGCAGTCCATATACAACCCACATAAGAAAACCCTGCCGTCGAACTTACCCATTTCCTCGATATCAAAAAAACTAGTCTCAACTATTCCATGATTGTGATTTCGTGAATCACTTGGCCAAATCAAACCTTTCTATTCGTGTGTGAGTGTGTGTAGATCCAAGCATGTCTTGGATTCTTGACAGCTGAATTATTATTTGGTACAACTCATCACACCTGCTTGATTACACTCACAAGCTTACTGCAGGCAATACGTTTGACAACTAACCAAGGCGCTCTCCATCCTAATCAAAATTTTTAATTCTGGTTTAAGTTTGCTTCTATGATAAGTTGTTCGATTTTAATATATAACCCATGTTTCCATCTGTCAAGTTAATTAATGGAGCGATCATACGAAAATGCATTTCATGTCTGAAATGTTTTTGTGCATTGAGGATTAATTTGAGGGTGGATTGCGACGACGTACGACAGAACCATCATATTCCGAGCAAAAATGTAGTGGAGAGGCAATGGCTTGGTACGTATTTCACGTGGTTTACTAATTAATCTTTCATTTAAAGGCCTACAATAATATATAAATCAAGGTTAATTAATTAGTAGTCAAAATACAAATAGATCAGAATATCAGAGAGAGACCCTTTGAAGCCCCTGGCCGTGTAGTGACAAATTTCCTGGAAGGGAAGAGGAAAAAGACGATAAATAAGAACCTCATACCATTAGATTTGGTCAGCTCTCCTCTTGGGCCACCAGAGATAAGAACGATATGCCCCAAAATATAGGCAAAACATAACAAGGACTTGAGTGATGATGCCTTTATCTTTGATATTGAGTGGAGCTTTGTTCTATGAAAAAATACATATTCTTATTCCTTGATTCTCTCCTCCCCACCTCTCCTTTTTCAATAGAATAAAGTTGATGATCAAGGAATGGTGGCAGAGGGAAAAGATAAAAATATATTTGTATAATAAACAAGAGAGTTGGTGTGTATGAATTAAAAATTGCATGGGAACATGCAAGAACATGGTATACAGATGTTTCCAAGGCAATGCGAGCGAAAAATTCTTCTAGACGAGGAAGACAAAGCTAGCCATTTTAGTCAAATGTTTTGTTAATACCCACACTTGATAGTGAGAATCCTATGGCAAAAACACAAAGCGCTAATCGCGATAAAAAGCAGCTTCTCCAATGTCTCTTTCTATAATATTACATCTTTCTCGCAAGCCATCAATTACATCCTTACTGTAATGAAGAGATGTGTTGAAACTAGCTCTTTTTGGGCACTGTGTGATGCCTTGAGATATGCTATTTAACTAAAATAAAACAACAGTAATTTTGAAGACTAGATAAAAAAAAAAAAAAAAAATTGACCACTTCCTTGTAGTTGGTTTTAATTAATGGTTAAAAAAGTCTCAGAATTAAGCCTTAAGAAAATTAAAATTTCTATTTATTATAACTACTTTTTATTAAATTTTATCTTATATAAAATATATTAAATTAACATTTCAAATCAAAAGAGATAATAATATAAAATTATTCTTAAAACTTCATTTCAATAGTTAGGATTGCATTAATTCTTTAACACGATCACTATTTATAAAAAAAGATTATATTTATTTTTCCAATTAAACTTTGAATAATGAAAACAGTATCTTTTATTATATATTCTGAAGTATTAAATCTTGCTATTATATTTTATGTGAACATGGTGCTTGACTAACTTGGTAGCCCTACTACCCCCACTATATATATATATATATATATATTTTCCCTTTTTTTTTTTTTGCAATTAAAAAGTTTACTTGGAGTGTAACAAAGAGATTGAGACTCGCTAATTGTTTGCTTGGCACAGCAAGTACCCTGAGAGACTGTCATTAATTAATTACTATATGCATCGATCTAATGATAATTTTTAACCCTACTTTATCTTTCATCATATGATATCGTTAGGTGACCCACTACAGACAGTTGTCATTTTGCTACTCAAAAATCCTCTGACCAGGAGAGGGAAGGGAAAGGGACAGCCGTTTGGGTGCCCAGAGAGACTTTGATCATTGAAATTATCACATTTAGGGGTCCATTCTGTAATGTTCATCGAAGAATATGGCACCTCATGGTTTTTTTTTTCCACATTGGATTTCTTTTCACAGGCGAGGGCAATAATCTGTTGATACATGTTGAAATTATTGTGGTATTGTGTGCAAAGTATTTTTTAAAATAATTATATATATTATTTTTAATATTAGTATAAAAATATTAATTTTAAATTTTTTTATGGTAAATATTCTTATCAGCTTGTTGATTCTTGCTGATTATTCCTTGCCCAGATGATTTATTCCCTGGAGACTTCATTGGGATTAGAGATTCTCTGCCAAAACCTCACCAAAATGCAACTTTGTTGATTCACTTTGTTTGATTTTATTCCACCACCACCACCTCTAAGCATCTCATGCCTTGTGTTTGCAAAAGCCAGGGACAGGGCATAATGGGTCCTTTGAGCAATATATTTGGACATGTGGAATCAGGATCATGGTTTTCAAATCCCCAACGAGGAGAAAAAAGGCAACGGCAATTCCAAATCCTATCCTCTAAATTGTTTATTTTCTGTATAAGCTCCCCAAAGAAGTTTTTTGTTTTTGGTATCATTTTCTAAAATCTGTGCAATCTTTCCATTTCCGTAAAACAAAAGAGAGGCCATTGATGTCAAAATAAAAAGATCTACGAAAATTTTACATCTTACTATTTGTTTTAAAGTTGGAATCTTTCTAATGGAATAAGTAAGCATTTCTTCAAATTTAAAATAATCTTGAAGAAAATCTTCATAAAATCTTGAAAAGTGTGGTGATTTTTATTTTTAAACGTGATTCGCTTGGAAAAAATATTAAATTAATATTGTTTTTTTATGTTTATGGATGATTTTGATGTTCTAGTGTTAAAAATAAAAAAAAATCATTTAATATATTTTTTAAGTAAAAAATATTTTTTAAAAAAATATCATATTTTACAATACACTAGATGTTTTCTCTAGCATTCATGGTCATTTCTCTTATGTGATGCTTTGTTTGAGGCCTCCAGGTAAGACCTAGGCTGGCTCCATCATTCGTGATGGATGGCTCGGTTCCAAATAGCTTTTACATTTTGTTACGGGACATCTGTTAGTGGGCTTAGTTTTAAAGACTTTCTAGGTCAGGTCACAGAGGACTTTAGATGGTGGAACTTTTTCCATTTTTGGATTTCTGATCGGACCGAGTTGAGTTCTCTTTTGATAGCAGACCCAACTGAGAATTGCTTGGGCTCAGTTTAAACGATGATGCCATGTAGTGAGTGCTGCTTAAGGTTCATGTCAGCTATTGCATATACTGTGATGGTTTTGTTTATAGAAAACTTTTTTGCATTACTGTCAGAGCCAATTCTGAAACGTTGCCTGATGCTCCAGGATTTTCTCAAGTCTATGCAGACGGTGATAGCAATCCAGCACAAGTTGACCGTGAGCTCTAAAGATCCTTTATCGGTATGTTTTATGACAAGTGAAGACGTGATCCTCGTGAAAAGAGAAGTGAGAATTAACTTGCCCACAAATTAATATCTGTAAATGCAAATGCAGGGAATTCTACTGATATATGATGGCTTCAATATTGGCCCTCCAAGTGTCAAGTGCATATATATTATGAAGGTTAGAGGAAATAAATGAGAGCACAAGGAGTCTAGAGAGATCCCAGATAGGATTGATGTTGAGTGGAAGGGAAGGCGCAGCTTCCCTCCATTGCTTAATCCTCCACAGTTCCTTGAAGCATTGCTAGATAAGGAAGGAGGTCGTCAAAGTTTCAGAAAAACTATACGAGCATCCTCCTGTGATTGCAGTGATTTCAATAGGAGATGAGCTTGGCTAGGAGATCAATTGTTGAGAATGATATATATTCTCAAATAAATGGAGCTGTGCAGTGATTCGCTAGGATGTTTTAGACATGTTTTGAGAGTGTCGTTGGACCGTATTTTTTATTATTTTAATATGTTAATATAGAAAAACATTATTGAAAAATATTTTCAAGCAATTTTTTTTTATATCAACCTCAAACACATTCAAACAACCTCTTAGTTGGAAGGAAATAGCAAAGATGCATGATAATTCTAATATCTTTCAATTTATTCTAAAAAAAATATTGAATTGAATTATCAAAAAATAAATAAATAAATTTATACTGTATTTTAAGCAAATGATTTTCTTCAATATTAAACAAGATGATAATACAGTGTCATCTCCCAATTTTTGCCTCAAAGAAAAAAATCACAAAAAATCAGGGGGGAAAAAAGCAAAAAAAAGAAAAGAAGAAAAGGAAAAGAAGGACGTGGGCTGGACTGGACAGCTTAGGGGCCCTGGCTTGTTTATGTCCAAGCCCATTTGTCAATAAAAACAGGAAAATCTAAAGTGACCAGCCCTTTCCTTCTATGTACACACACCCTAACTCCCGCGCGCGCACAGAGGCAAACAACAGCCAGCCCTAATAGAGAGCCTTTGTCCGCAACATGTACTGCCCAGAGGTTCGCCGCACCTTAACGCGCCGTCTGCTTTTGACCCGCTATCATCATGTCAGTCCCTCTTCTTGTCATCCTTTAACATCTTGATCCTCGATTTGATAATTGAGCTATAGAAAACCCTCTGATCTTTTGATTGTTGGTCTAGATTTTAATTCATGTTTTGTGTATAATATATATTTTCTGCTTCAAATTACTCTTAATAATTATGTATCATATTTTCACAACTTGAATAGATTATTTTTATATTCATTTAACTTGAAAATCAGCATAATAAATATGTGAATAAATGATTAAATTGAAAGGTTAGTTAGGTTAAAATCAAACTAGACAAAGAGGTTACAGAACTACTAGG
>Ga0325401_1000022_pt1 | contig 93183 bp, 89 predicted proteins | sample PopdelMetagenome_FD_205666 | JGI IMG/M metagenome (GOLD analysis project Ga0325401, IMG submission 205666) | Populus deltoides microbial communities from Bellville, Georgia, United States - Xylem-PdKOR-R2 | ecosystem: Host-associated > Plants > Phyllosphere > Stem > Wood/Secondary xylem | place...
GGCGACTGCAAGTCGGAGGCCGACTGCGCGATCCGCCACGCGATGATGCGGGTGCGCGACGAGACCGCGCGCATCCTGGACGGGACCAGCCTGGCGGATGCGGCGGCGGAGGAGCTGGCGGCGGCGTGAGGGGGTGCCGGTCGCGTTCGGCGTGAGCGGGAATCTGCGGGGTTGCGAGAGAGGTGCTTCGACTGCGCTCAGCATGAGCGGGAGGGCTGAAAGGTGCTTCGACTGCGCTCAGCACGAACGGAGGTGGCATCGGGTCGAGGCAGCGGCCGGGCCGGTTCGAGGATGCAGCTCGGCACACGCGGGCGACGCGGTCGACGGTGTCGTCGCGCCGTGTTCGAGCGGCGTGGCCCCGCAGGCTCGGGATAGGCGGGGGTCAGGTTCGCCGTTGCGCCTTCAGTTCGTCGCGGATCTCGCGCAGTAGCGCGACATCGGTCGGCTCGGGCTTGGGCTCGGCGGCGGTGCGGGCCTGCTCGCGCTCGAACAGCGTCGTCGCCCGGTTCACGGCCCGCACCACCAGGAAGATGATGAAGGCGACGATCACGAAGTTGACCAGCACCGTGATGAACTCGCCATAGCCGAGCAGCGGCGCCCCCGCCTTCTTGAGCGCGGCGTAGTCGCTGAGCGAGCCCCGATAGTCCGCCGGCACCGGCCCGAGGCGCACAAAATAGCCCGAGAAGTCGAGCCCGCCGAGTACCCGGCCGATCAGCGGCATGATGATGTCGTCGGTGAGCGAGGTGACGATCCGCCCGAACGCCGCGCCGATGATGACCGCCACCGCCAGGTCGAGCACGTTGCCGCGTGCGATAAAGGCCCGGAACTCCTTGAACATGATCGTCCCCCGCTGTTGTCCTGACACAGGTTAGCGCGGTGTTCGACGCTTTGCCAATCGCCGGCGGTGTCCTATAGCGCCCAGACGGTTCACAGGAGTTCCCCGATGCGCGCACTTGCCCCGTTGGTCGCCCTTTCGCTCGCCGGATGCGGGGTGAACAGCGTGCCCGCGGCCGAGGAGACCGCCAAGGCGCGCTGGGCGGACGTCCAGGCCGCGTACCAGCGCCGGGCCAGCCTGATCCCCAATCTGGAGGCGACGGTGCGCGCGTCCGCCGCGTCCGAGCGGCAGATCCTGACGGAGGTGGTGCAGGCGCGCGCGGCGGCGACACAGGTGCGGGTGGACGCCAGCCAGCTGACCGATCCCGAGCAGATGAAGCGCTTCGCGGCGGCGCAGGGGCAGCTCAACGGCGCGCTGGGGCGGCTGCTCGCCAATCGCGAGGCCTATCCCCAACTCAGGAGCCAGGAAGGATTCCAGACCTTCATGAGCCAGCTGGAAGGGACGGAGAACCGGATCAACGTCCGGATCGAGGACTATAACCAGGCGGTGCAGGCGTACAACACGCGCATCCGCACCTTTCCCGACGCGATCGGCGCGCGGGTGATCCATGGCGCCAAGCCGCTGGTGCCGTACCAGGCGACCTCGCCGGGAGCGGAGAACGCGCCGCAAGTGTTCCGGAACTGATCGTGCGGGCTCGCGCCCTGCCTTGGCTGCTGGTGCTCGCAAGCCTGCTGGCAGGCATGCCGGCGGCGGCGCAGGATTTCCCCAAGTTCACCGGGCTGGTGGTCGACGCCGCCAACGTGCTGCCGCCCGCGACCGAGCAGGCGCTGACCGCCAAGCTGGAAGCGTTGCAGCGGGACACGAAGCGGCAGCTGGTGGTGGCGACGCTGCCCGACCTGGGTGGCCGGCCGCTCGACGATTACGGCTATCGGCTGGGGCGGGCGTGGGGCGTGGGGCTCAAGGACGTCAACAACGGCGCGATGCTGCTGATCGCGCCTGGCGAGCCGGCGGGACAGCGGGGGCCGCGGATCGAGGTGGGGACCGGGCTGGAACCGGTGCTGACCGACGCGGTGGCCGCGCAGATCATCCGCACCGACATGATGCCGCGGCTGAAGGCGGGCGACGTGTCCGGCGCGATGACCGCAGGCACCGACGCGCTGATCGCGCAGCTGCGCGCCGCGCCCGACGAGGCCAGGGCGCGGACCGATGCGGCGGTGCGCGACTTCGACCGGCAGCATCGGCGGGCCGGTGCGGGCGGCGGCGATGCGCCGGTGGGGATCATCTTCTTCGGCATCACGATGCTGGTGGTGCTGTGGGCGATGCGCCGGGGCGGGCGCAAGCGACGCGGCGCGATGCCATGGGGGCGACGCCGCCGCGGCGGTGGTGGCCTGGACGTGGCGTTGTGGATCGCGAGCGAGGTCGGGCAGGAGATGGCGCGATCGGGCCGGCGCGGATCGGGCGGAACAGGGTGGTCGTCGGGCGGGGGCTGGTCGGGCGGCGGTGGTGGCGGCGGCTGGTCTGGGGGCGGGTTCAGCGGTGGCGGGGGTGGATCGTTCGGCGGCGGCGGGGCGTCGGGCAGTTGGTGACGGCGCTCTCCCCCGAGGATCACGCGCGCGTCTCCGCCGCGGTGACCGCCGCGGAGGCCGGCACCAGCGGCGAGATCGTGACGCTGGTGGCGCCGCGGTCGGACGCGTATCACGACGTGGCGCTGCACTGGGCGGTGCTGGCGATGCTGCTGGTGCTTGCGGCGCTGTCGACCTGGCCGGGGATCGCGCTGGGGCTGCACGGGCTGGTCGAGGGGCCGTGGGCCGACGCGCCGGGACCGGGGCGGCTGTACCTGTATGCACTGGTGCTGGCGACGGCGGCGTTCCTGCTCGCCCGCGTCGCCTTTGCGCCGATCCGGGTGCGGATGGCGCTGACGCCCGGTGCGACCAAGGCGCGCAGGGTGCGGCGGGCGGCGACCATGCATTTCCGCAGCGCGGCCGAGGGACGGACGGCGGCGGGCACGGGGGTGCTGGTGTACCTATCGCTTGCCGAGCACCGGGCGGAGATCGTCGCGGAGGGCGGAATCCATGCGGCGGTCGCGCCCGAATGGTGGGGCGATGCGATGGCGGCGCTGCTGGAACGGGTGCGCGACGGCCGGCCGGGTGACGGGCTGGTGGCGGCGGTGGAGCGGATCGGCGTGCTGCTCGCCGAGCATTTCCCGAGGAGCGAGGACGACGTGAACGAACTGCCCGACCGGCTGGTGGAACTGTGACGGAGGTGCCGTGGCGCGGCCGTTTCCTGGAGGTCCGCCAAGAAGGCCGCTGGGAGTATGTCGCGCGGCACAACGACGTCACCGCGGCGGTGATCGTCGCGGTGGACGATGGCCACCTGCTGCTGGTCGAGCAGATGCGGATCCCGGTCGGCGCGCGGTGCATCGAGCTGCCCGCGGGGCTGGTCGGCGACGAGACCCAAGGCGAGGCGCTGGCCGACGCGGCGCGGCGCGAGCTGGAAGAGGAAACCGGCTATCGCGCGGAGACGATCACCGAACTGGGGGTGTTCCAGTCGTCGCCGGGGATGACGTCGGAGGACTTCACGCTGGTGCGTGCGACCGGGCTGGTCCGGGTCGGCGACGGGGGCGGCGAGGAGAATGAGGACATCACCGTCCATCGGGTGCCGGTGAACGAGGTCGCCGCGTTCGTCGCGGGCAGGCGGGCGGACGGGATCAAGGTCGATTCGAAGCTGCTGGCGGTGATCGGACCGATGCTGCTGGGGCCGCTGGACTGACGTCCGCCCGCGCGAAAGCCCCGGTTCAGCGGAAGTTGTCGGCGTAGCTTTGCAGCTTGAGCGTCTTTTCGGGCGCGGGGACGACCAGATAGTCCCAGCCCTGGCGCTCGGCATGCGCCACCGCGGCCTCGGCGGTCGGGAACAGCAGGCGAACCTGGTCGCGAGTATCGCCCGAGCCGGCCCAGCCGGTGAGCGGATCGGCGCGCTTGGCCTCGGCCGGCTCGAATTCGAGCTGCCAGGCGTCGGTGCGCGAGCGGCCGGACTGCATCGAGTTCTTGGGCCGTTGAAAGATGCGGGCGGTAGGCATGGTGAGTCTCCGAGGGCGGCACCGGCCCGCTCCCCCAACCCACCGTCCATACCCTGATGGGCGGCGGGGTTGAGAGAGCGGGCCGGTGCCGAAACGCGCGTTAGCGCGATCCGTCGCCACGCGCATCGGCCTTTTTGGTGCGCAGCGTCGCGGCGGCCGCGGCGGGGTCGTCGGGCCATGGATGGCGGGGGTAGCGGCCGCGCATCTCGCGCGCCACCGCCGCCCAGCTGCCCGTCCAGAAACCGGGCAGGTCGCGGGTGGTCTGGATCGGGCGGCCGGCGGGCGAGGTGAGCGACAGGACCAGCGGGGTCGCGCCGATGCGGGGATGTTCGGCCAGCCCGAACAGCGCCTGGACGCGCACCTCGACGCGGGGGCCGCCCTCGGCCGCATAGTCGATCGAATGGGTCGAGCCGGCGGGGCTGGTGAAGGCGGCGGGGGCGACCCGGTCGACCGTGCGCATCCCGTCCCAGCCGAGCAGGTCGCGTAACGCCTCCGTCAGCGCGCCCGGCGGGATCGTGTCGAGGCGGCGGCGACCGGCGACCAGCGACGGCAGCCATTCGTCGAGCCGGGCGACGAGGGCCGCGTCGTCGAGCGGCACCCCGGCATAGGCGGCGCGGGCGCGCAGCGCGGCGGCGGCGTCGCTCCAGGGCAGCAGCGCCGGGCCATGGGTGCGGACCCCCTCGACCAGCGCGGCGGCGATCGCGTCGGGGGCCGCCGCCGGATCGGGGCCGCCCGACAGGCGCAGCGCGCCGAGGCGGCGTTCGCGGGTCGCATCGACCCCGCCGGTCGCAGGGTCGAAGCGGACGACGCGATGGGTGGCGATGCGGTCGGCGAACAGCGCCTCCACCGTGGCAAGCTCGATCGCGGCGGCGGCGAGGATGCGCGCGCCCCCGGCGGCGCCCTGGGTGTCGGCGACCGCGAGCCATTCGGCGCGGGCGAGCGGGGCCGCGGGATCCAGCCGGAAACCGCGGCCGCCGACGCTGGCCCAATGTTCGCCCGAGGCGTCGCGGCGGCGGGCGATGCGGTCGGGATAGGCGAGCGCGATGCAGGTGGCGTCCGCCTGTACCGCGGGGGCCATGCGGGCGCCCTGGCCCTGCCCTGCTTCCGCCCCGTCGCCGTTCGGGCCGGGCACCAGCTTCGCCCAGCGTCCGGCGAGGCCCCGCGCCGCGTCCGCCCGGGCGCCGCGATCGGCGTGCCAGCGGCGGCGGCGGACCTCTAGGTCGACGTCGGGGCCGCCGATGCCGCGCTCGGAGAGCAGCACCGCGACCTCGGCAGCGGTGCGCGCCAGGCCGTGCTCCCCCGCCCTCACCAGCATGTGCGCGAGGCGGGGCGGCATCGGCAGGCGGGCGATGGCGCGGCCATGCGGGGTCGGGCGGCCATCGCCGTCGATCGCGTCCAGCGTCGCCAGCCGCGCGCGCGCCTCCGCGACCGCGGCGGGCGGCGGCGGATCGAGCCAGGGCAGCGCGCGGGGATCGGCGACCCCCCAGATCGCGGTGGCGAGCACCAGCGCGGACAGGTCCGCCTCGAGGATCTCGGGCGGGTCGAAGCGGGGCAGGCCGGCGGTGGCGGCGGCTTCCCACAGGCGATAGGCGACACCGGGGCCGAGCCGGGCGGCGCGGCCGGCGCGCTGGACGACCGCGGCCTGGCTTGCGCGCTCGGTCACCAGCCGGGTCATGCCGGCAGCGCGGTCGTAGCGGGGGCGGCGGGCAAGGCCGGAGTCGACGACGATGCCCACCCCCGCGACGGTCAGGCTGGTTTCGGCGATCGAGGTGGCAAGGACGAGCTTGCGCGCGCCATCGGGTTCGGGGGCGATCGCAGCGCGCTGGGCGGCGGGATCGATCTGGCCGTGGAGGCGATGGAGGCGGATGCCGGGCAGGCTCTCGACGCGTTCGGCGGTGCGCTCGATCTCGGCGACGCCGGGCAGAAAGGCGAGCACCCCGCCCTCCCCCTCTCCCAGCGCGGTGCGGATCGCGACGGCCATCGCGTCCTCGATCCGGGCGGCGGGGTCGCGGCCGAGATGGCGCAGGTCGAGCGGGTGGCTGCGGCCCTCGCTCTCGATCACCGGCGCACCCCGTCCATCGGTGCCCATCAGCGCGGCGAAGCGGGCGCCGTCGAGGGTCGCGGACATCGCGACAAGGCGCAGGTCGGGCCGGAACGCCCCTTGTGCGTCGAGCGCGAGCGCGAGGCCGAAGTCGCCGTCGAGGCTCCGTTCGTGGACCTCGTCGAACAGCACCGCGGCGACCCCGGCAAGTTCGGGATCGGCCTGGATTCGCGCGGCGAAGATGCCTTCGGTGACGACGGTGATGCGGGTGGCGGCGGAGCGCCTGCTGTCGAGCCGGGTGGCATAGCCGATCGTGCGGCCGACCGGCTCGCCCGCGGTTCCCGCCATCCGCTCGGCGGCGGCCCGCGCGGCGAGGCGGCGGGGCGAGAGGAGCAGGATCTCGCCCTGCCCCACCCAGGGTTCGGCGAGCAGCGCGGGGGCGACCGCGGTGGTCTTGCCCGCGCCGGGCGGGGCGACGAGCACGGCGTTGCGGCCGGCGCGCAACGCGGCGAGCAGGTCCGGCAGGACGGCGTGGATGGGAAGACCGGTCATCAAGTTGAGGAAGTTGAGGCGATGGCGCCGTTTGCGTGCGCTTTCCGGCGAGACCGGGCGCGCGGGCGGCGGGGAGAGGGGGAGGATGCGGGCGACGTCACGACGGCCGCCATGCCATGGGCGGGCGGTGTAGGACAGATGGGGTCGGCATGCCCGCTTGATCCGCCCGGCCGCGCCTGCGACATGGGGCGCGAGGAGACGTCCGCTGGGCCACGGGCACCATCATCACGGGCATGACCACGGCCACCATGGCGGGCACGGGCACGGGCATGCCCATGCCGCCCCGCCCGCGTCATGGGACCGGGCGTTCGCCTGGGGCATCGGGCTCAACGTCGGCTATGTCGCCGCGGAGGGCGCGGCGGGGCTGTGGTGGGGGTCGGTCGCGCTGCTCGCGGATGCGGGACACAATCTGTCGGACGTGCTGGGGCTGGCGGTCGCGTGGGGCGGCGCGGCGCTGGCGCGGACGCCGCCGTCGAAGCGCTTCACCTATGGGCTGAAAGGGTCGACGATCCTGGCGGCGCTGTTCAATGCGCTGATCCTGCTGGTCGCGCTGGGGGCGATCGCGCTGGAAGCGGGCCAGCGCTTCGCCGAGCACCCGCCGGTGCCGGGACTGTCGGTGTCGCTGGTCGCGGCGGCGGGGATCGCGGTCAACGGCGTCACCGCATGGCTGTTCGCGGGCGGGCGCGCGTCCGGCGAGCACCGCGGCGACGTCAACATCCGCGGCGCGTATCTGCACATGCTCGCCGACGCGATGGTGTCGGCCGGGGTGGTCGCGGCGGGGGTGGCGATCTGGGCGACGGGATGGGGATGGATCGACCCGCTGGTCAGCCTGGTGATCGTGGCGATCATCTTCATGCAGACCTGGGCGCTGCTGCGCGAGACGCTGGAGATGGCGGTGGCGGGGGTGCCGCGCGGGATCGATTACGACGCGGTGCGGATGGCGCTGCGCACGCTGCCCGGCGTGGCGCGGGTCCACGACCTGCACATCTGGCCGATGTCGACCACCGAGCCGGTGCTGACCGCGCATCTGGTGATGCCGGACGGGCATCCGGGCGACACGTTCCTGGGGGCCGCGCGCGCGATGCTGCACGACCGGTTCGGGATCGGCCACGCGACGTTGCAGGTCGAGCGCGGCGACATGGCGGATACGGAGGCTTGCCACCCCGCGCCGATGCGATAGGTTCCGCTTCCGGGGCCTTTGGGGGAAGTATCGATGCGCTGGATGTGGTGGCTGACGCTGGTAGCGGCGCTGACCGCGAGCGCCGCGGCGCCCGCCCGGTGGCGCGAGGCGTCGTCGGCGCATTTCGTGGTCTATTCGGAACAGAAGCCCGCGGACCTGCAACGCTATGCCGAGACGCTGGAACGGTATGACGCGGTGCTGCGGCTGTTGAGCGCCGCGCCGCCGCGCCCCGCGACCAGGGCGGCACGAGTGACGGTGTTCCTGCTGTCCGACATCGCGACGTTGCGGCGCGTGTTAGGCCAGCGCAACACGGGGGTGGCGGGATTCTACATCCCGCGGGCCGAAGTGCCGGTGGCGTTCGCGCCGGTGGCGGACGGCGGCGGCGGGGTGAACGGCGCGAACGTGCTCACCTCGCAACGTATCCTGCTGCACGAATATGCCCACCACTACATGTACCTGAACGCCCCGGGCAGCTATCCCGCCTGGTACCGGGAGGGCTTTGCCGAATTCGTGGGCGCCAGCGTGTTCGGCGAGGACGGGTCGGTGACGATCGGCGGTTCCGCCAACCATCGCGCCTATGGCCTGACGGGCGGCGCGCTGCGGATCGCCGACATCGCCGCCGGAATGGTCTATGCCAACCCGGTCGAGGCCGACGAGTTCTATGCCCGCAGCTGGCAGCTGACCCACTTCCTCACCTTCTCCCCCGCCCGCAAGGGACAGCTCGACCGCTATCTCGCCGCACTCGCGGCGGGCGAGCCCGCGGCCAAGGCATCGGCCGCGGCGTTCGGCGACGCGGGCAAGCTGGAGCGCGAGGCGCGCGGCTACATGACGTCGCGCACCATTCCCGCGACCCGGATCGGTGCGGGCGCGCTCACCATCCCGCCCGTCACGGTCCGCGAGGTGACCGACGGGGAGGATGCGGCGATGCCGGTCCGCATCGCATCGTGGCGGGGGGTGACGCCGGCCCAGGCGGCGGCGCTGCTGCCCCAGGCACGGGGCCTGGCGGGCCGCTTCCCCGCCGACCCGGCGGTCCAGAACATCGTGGCGGAGGCGGAGATCGACGCCGACCAATATCCCCAGGCGATCGCCGCCGCCGACCGGGTGCTGGCCACCGCGCCGGGCGACGTCCACGCGCTGGTGATCCGCGGGCGGGCGCTGATGGAGCAGGCAAAGGCCGCGCATGCGACCGACGAGGCGACGTGGAAGGAGGTGCGCCGCTGGTTCACCGCCGCCAACCGCGCCGACCGCGCCGACCCCGCGCCGATCATCTACTACCATCGGAGCTTTGCCGCGGCGGGGCAGCCGGCGAGCGCCAATGCGGTCGGCGGACTGGTCGAGGCGGCGCGGCTGGCACCGCAGGACGCGGGCGTGCGCACGGTTCTGACCCGCCACTATCTGGCCACGGGCGACCTGGCGCAGGGGCGGCGGCTGCTGACACTCGCGAGCGGCGACGTCCATGGGCGCACGCTCGGGCGGCTGGCGCCGGTGTGGGCCGCGATCGAGGCGAATGATGCGGTCGGGGCGCTCAGCGCCTATGACGCCGTGCTGGCCGGGCCGGCGGTGCCGGCGAAGTCCTGACGGGCGTCGCGCAAGGCCGGTGGCGAAACCGCGGGGTCACGTCAGCCTGGGCCGCTTTTCGAGGTGCAGGTAGAGTTCGCTGAAATCGCCGACCGCGCGCAGGCGCTCGATATCGGGAAAGGTGACGGCGCGGCCGTCGCGCGCGATCAGCCCGTCCGCCTCCAGCGCCCTGAGCGAGCGGTTGACGTGCACCGCGGTCAGGCCGCAGGCGTCGCCGATCTGTTCCTGCGTCATCGGCAGTTCGTACCTCCGGCTGCCAAGGCACTGCGCGTTCATGCGGTAGGCGAACTCGCACAACAGGTGCGCGATCCGGGTGCGGGCATTGCGCCGCCCGACATTGGCGATCCATTCGCGCAGGACCGACGCCTCGACCAGTATGTCGCTCAGCACCGCGCGGCCGATCGCGGGCCGTTCCTCGAGCAGCTGTTTCAGCACGTTCATCGGTACCACCGCCATGGTCGCGCGGGTCAGCGTCTGCGCGTTGTGATCGGCGCAGTCGAGGTACAGGCTGTGGAAATCGAGCGCGTCTCCCGGAATCTGCATCGAGATGATCTGCCGTCCGCCGGCGCCGACGATCTTGTGGCGACAAGCAAAACCGGAGAGCAGGATCGTACAGTTGCGGGGCGGTTCGCCCTCGCGGATCAGGTAGGTCGCCGGCGGCACGGTCCGGAGGCTGTGCGGCATCCCGAGAACCGCCTGACGATCATCGTCGGACAACCGGCAATCGGCATCCAGCTTTTGCAGAAGCGGCTTCAGGTCGGTGTCGGCCATGGGGTCCCCGCGTTAAGGGCGGGAGAGCCGATTCCTCAGCCGCCAACCCCCTGATGATCGGCCCGCATCGGCCCCGCCATAACCCAGGATCATTTCCGACACTCGATATATGTTACTTACAAATATTGTACCGCTTCGACTGTCCCAATAATGCACGACGTGCCGCGCTCCCAGCGCCGCATGATCGCTCGCGACGTGGGCGGGCGGCACTGACCTGCTGCCGGCATCAAGGTGGAGGACGGCGGGCGCGGATCGGCGGATGGGCAACTCGCCGATCCGGCGCCGGTCAGCTACCTCGGCCGACCTCCGCCGCGGGGGCGTCGACTGCCAGCGCGATGATCGTGAACAGCAGGTCGCCGCGTTCGTCGGTGACCTCCACCCGGAAGTCGCGCCCGCCGCCGAGCAGGTCGGGTTCGTCGTTGAGGACGGTGCCGGCGAAGCGGATCGCCTCCTTGTGGGCGGCAGCGGCATCGGCCAGCTCGACACCCTGACGATCGCGGTCGCGGCCACCATCGGCGGTGTGAAAGAAATACCGAGGCATTCGGGACTCCGTTCGTTTTCGCGGCGCGCTCCATGCCGCACGGTCCGGTACCGATGCAATCACTCAGGTCAAAATCGGCGGCATCGCCGCTGCACGCTTTCGCGTCAGTAGGCGCGGCTTACCGCAAACTCGACCGCCTCGACCATCGCGTCCCTCGCCTGCCCGCCGCCGAACCGGGCGATCGCGTCGATCGCGCGCTGGCCATAGTGGCGGGCGCGAGCGAGCGTGTCGTCGACCGCGCGGGTGCGGCGGACCAGGTCGATGGCATGGGCGAAATCGGCGTCCGACACGCGCCGCCCCTCCACCGCGTCTTTCCAGAACCGGCGGTCGTCGGCGGAGCCGCGAGCGTGGGCGAGGATCACGGGCAGCGTCATCTTGCCTTCGCGGAAATCGTCGCCGGCATCCTTGCCCATCGTGCCCGCGTCCGAGACATAGTCGATCGCGTCGTCGACCAGCTGGAACGCGATGCCGAGGTTGCGGCCATAGGCGTCGAGCGCGGCCTCGTCGGCGTCGGGGCGTTCGGCGACCACCGCGGCGATGCGGCAGGCGGCGGCGAACAGCGCGGCGGTCTTGGCGCCGATGATGTCGAGATAACGGTCCTCGGGCAGCTCGACCTGGCGCGCGGCGGTGAGCTGGTTGACCTCGCCCTCCGCGATCACCGCGGACGCGTTGGACAGGATCTTGAGCACCTTGAGGCTGCCGTCCTCGACCATCAGCTCGAAGCTGCGGGAGAACAGGAAGTCGCCGACAAGCACGCTGGCGGGGTTGCCCCAGATGATGTTGGCGGTGCGGCGGCCGCGCCGGAGGTCGGACCCGTCGACCACGTCGTCGTGGAGCAGGGTGGCGGTGTGGATGAACTCGACCGCGGCGGCAAGGCGGTGGTGGCGGGTGCCGGTGTAGCCGATCAGCCGCGCGCTCGCGAGGGTGAGCATCGGCCGCATCCGCTTGCCCCCGCCCGCGATCAGGTGACCGGCGAGTTCGGGGATCAGCGGAATGTCCGACCGCATCCGATGGAGGATGACGTCGTTGACCGCGTTCATGTCGTGCGCGACCAGCGACAGCATCGATTCCAGCGACGGCGGGCGCCCGGGATCGCCGGCGGCGTGAAGGCGGTGCAAGGTGGCGGTCATTGCCCGCGAGCCTGTGGCCGACCGGCCCCGGCAACGCAAGCCTTGCCGGGCCGGGACGCAACCCGCATTAGGGCGGGCGAACGGAGGACGTGATGGACGACGTGCTGGCGGGATATCGCAAGTCGATCGACAATATCGACGCGGCGCTGGTCCACCTGCTTGCCGAGCGGTTCAAGGTGACCCAGGCGGTGGGACGGCACAAGGCGACGGCCGGGCTGCCCGCCGCCGATCCGGGGCGCGAGGAACGGCAGATCGCGCGGCTGCGCGCGCTGGCGGCGGAGGCGGAGCTGGACCCCGAATTCTCCGAGAAGTTCCTGCGCTTCATCATCGACGAGGTGATCCGACATCACCAGGGGATTGGGGGGATGCCGGCGTGACCTTCCTGCTCGCGATCGAGGGGGGCGACGGCGCGGGCAAGGGCACCGCGGCGGCGAACGTGGTCGCCACGCTCGGCGCGGGGGGGCGGCGCGCGACGGTGGTGTCGTTCCCGCGCTATGCCGAGACGGTCGCGGGGGCGGTGCTGGGCGACTTCCTGGCCGGGCGGCTGGCGCGCGCGGTGACGCCGGAAGCGGCGGCAGTGCTGTACGCGCTCGACCGGTTCGAGAGCCGGGGCGTGCTCGCGCGGGCGATGGCGGAGCATGACGTGGTGGTGCTCGACCGCTATGTCGCATCGAACATGGCGTATCAGGCGGCCAAGGTGCCGCCGCACGCCGCCGACGCGCTGATGGCGTGGATCCTGGAGCTGGAGCGCGGCCAGTTCGGACTGCCGGCGGCGGACCTGACGGTGTATCTCGACACGCCGGTCGCGGTGGCGCGGGGGTTGATCGCGCAGAAGCACGAGCGGGCGTACACGACCCGCACCTATGACGAGCACGAGGCGGACGCGGCGCTCCAGGCGCGGGTTCGCGAGAACTATGCGGCGATGGCGGCGGCGGGGCTCGGCGGGCGCTGGGTGACGGTGGCGGGGGCGCCGCGGACCCCGGCCGAAGTGGCGGCGGCCATCGTCGCGCTGCTGGGCTGACGCCCGCCGTCCCGGCGCGTCACCCCCGCCCGTGCGAGGGTGACGCGAACCGGTTCAGGCGACGTGGAGGCCGACGTCGACGTTGTTGCGGGTGGCGTTGGAATAGGGGCACACCTCGTGCGCGGCGGCAACCAGCCTGTCCGCCTCGGCCTTGTCGACGCCGGGCAGGGTCACGGTGAGGTCGGCGGTGATGCCATAGCCGCCCTCGTCCCGCGGGCCAAAGCCGATCGCGGCGGCGACGGTCGCATCCTGCGGCACCTTCACACCGACCTTGCCCGACACCGCCTTCATCGCGCCCAGGAAGCACGCCGAATAGCCCGCGGCGAACAGCTTTTCGGGGTTGGCGCCCTCCCCGCCCGGACCGCCCATCTCCTTGGGCACGACCAGCTTGACGTCGACCGAGCCGTCGTCCGAGCGTGCCGCGCCGTCGCGGCCACCGGTCGCGGTGGCACTGGTCTTGTAGATCACGTTCACGGCCATGGGGGAAAACTCCTGGATTGGGATGCCCGACAGGTAGGCATCCCGTTCCAAGTGTCGAGGGCGCAAAACGTTTCGTGCCGCGACCAATTCGGATCAGTGTGAGCGATCAGATCGAACGGCGATGCTTGCCGCCGTAACGCCGGCCGATGTAGCGGTCGATCTGACCCATCTCCTCCGCCGCCTTGGTCACCCCGGCGACGCAGCAGGGCAGCGGATCGCGGTCATGATCCGCGGCGCGGGTGCGGATGCGCTGGGTCAGATCCTCGATATCGGCGCGGCTGAGCATGTTCTTTTCGCGCAGCAGGCACAGCAGCGTCTGCAGGATCACCAGGCTGGTGTCGCCGGATTCGGGTGCGTCCGCCTGAGAGGGGGATTGCGCCGCCGGGTGCGACGGGTGACCGGGGTCGAACGCGCTGGCCATCATGCTCTCTCCATCCTGTTTCGGGAGAGAGTACGCCCGTTGCGGCCGGATGCAATCACCTATCGCAGGCCGTCGCCCCCCGGCCTGAGCCCGTCGCCGCCCCGCCGGAGGCCGTCGTCTACCGGCCCGACGCCGCCACCCCTCGGTCCGAGGCCGCCACCGAGCGTCCGGTACAGCGTGACGAGGTTGGTCGCGCGGGTCGCGCGGGTGGTGACGAGGTCCTGCTGCGCGGCATAGGCGGTGCGCTGCGCGTCGAGCGAGGTGAGGAAGGAGTCCACCCCCGCCCGGTAGCGCGCGTCGGCCAGCCGCGCCGCGACCCCCGCCGCCTCCGCGCGGGCGGTGCGGGCGGAGAGCTGTTCGCCGATCGTGCCGCGGGTCGCGAGCGCGTCCGCCACTTCGCGGAACGCGATCTGGAGCGTGCGTTCGTAGGTGGCGACCGCGACCTGCTGCGACGCGCGGGCATATTGGACGTTGCCGCGGCGGCGACCGCCGTCGAACAGCGGCAGGGCGGCGGTGGGGGACACGGTGAAGGTGTCGGTCCCCGATCCGAACAGCCCGCCCAACGCGGTGGAGATGGTGCCCAGCGTCGCGGTGAGCGAGATGGTGGGGAACAGCGCCGCCCGGGTCGCGCCGACATTCGCCTCCTGCGCGGCGAGCTGATGCTCCGCCTGGAGCACGTCGGGACGCTGGAGCAGCACCGCCGAGGACAGGTTCGCGGGCAGATCGGGCAAGGTATAGTCCGCCGTGCCCAGCGCCGCGGGCAGCCGGTCGACGGGGACGGTGGTGCCGACCAGCAGGTTGAGCGCGTTCTGGTCCTGCGCGATCTGGCTGCTTAGCGCGGCGATGTCGTTGCGCGCGGCCTGATAGTTGGTTTCCGACTGGCGCACCTCCAGTTCCGAGATGACGCCGATGCGGAACTGTTCGCGGGTGAGGCGCAGCGAGTCATCGAAGCTGGCCAGCGTGTCGCGGGCGATGCGGAGACGGTCCTGGTCGGCGGCCAAGGTCAGCCAGGCGCTCGCGATCTCGCCGATCAGGCTGATCCGGGTCGAGCGTTCGCCTTCCTCCGTGCCGAGATACTGTTCGAGCGCGGCGCGGGTGAGATTGCGGACGCGGCCGAACAGGTCGATCTCGAACGCGGAAAAACCGGCATTGACCGAGTAGAATTCCAGATTGCCCCCGCCGGTGCCGACATTGGCGCCGGTGCCGGTCGTGCCGCCGGTGCCCCCGGCACCCGTGCCGGCGCCAGTGCCGATACCCGTGCCCGTACCGGCGCCCGTGCCGCCACCGGCCGCGCCGCCCGCGGCCCCGGCGGCACCGAACAGGTTGTTGGTATAGGTCGCCGAGCCGTTGAGCGCGGTGGTCGGCACCCGATCGGCGCGCTGGATGCGGTACTGCGCGCGGGCCTGGAGCACGTTGCCGACCGCGATGCGCAGGTCGCGGTTGTTGGCGAGCCCGGTGTCGATCACCGCCTGCAGGCGCGGGTCGGTGAAGAAGTCGCGCCAGCCGATCGCGGTCACGTCCGCCGCGTCGGTGGGGAGCGCGGGATAGGCGCCGCCCTGTGGCAGGGTGAGCGGGATCGCGGCGTCCGGACGGACGTGCTTCGGCGCGAAGTTGCAGCCCGCCAGCGCCGTCGATGCGGCGAGCAGGAGGGTCAGGGCGCGGGTCATGCGTGGGTCTCCCCATCGATCGCGGGCCGGTCGTCGGCCGGCCGGTCGCGGGTCTCGTTGCCCTGGGCCGGGGTGACGTCGTCGGACAGGGCGGGCTCGCCCTTGATGTGACCGCCGAACAGCCGCATCACCACCACGAAGAACATCGGCACGAAGAAGATCGCGAGCACGGTGGCCGAGATCATGCCGCCGACCACCGCGCGGCCGATCGCGTTCTGGCCGCCCGCGCCCGCGCCGTTCGCGATCGCCAGCGGGAACACGCCGAACACGAAGGCGAGGCTGGTCATCAGGATCGGGCGCAGACGCAGCTTCGCCGCCTCGATCGCCGCGTCGTACGCGGACAACCCTTCGCGCATCTTCTCCCCCGCGAACTCGACGATCAGGATCGCGTTCTTGGCCGACACGCCGATCGTGGTGATGAGCCCGACCTGGAGGTAGATGTCGTTCGACAAGCCGGTCAGCCAGGCCGCGAGCAGCGCGCCGACGATGCCCAGCGGCACCACCAGCATCACCGAGATCGGCACCGACCAGCTTTCGTACAGCGCAGCGAGGCACAGGAAGACGATCAGCAACGACAGCGCATACAGCACCGGCGCCTGCCCGCCTGACAGCTGTTCCTCGTAGCTCAGCCCCGTCCAGTCGAGGCGGGTCCCCGGCGGCAGCCTGGACTGCATGTCCTGCATCGCCTTGAGCGCGGTGCCCGACGACACGCCGGGGGCGGGCTGGCCGAGGATCTCCATCGAGGGCTGGCCGTTGTAGCGGGTCAGCTGGGTCGCGCCCTGTTGCCATGACGAGGTGGAGAAAGCGGTGAACGGCGCCATCGCCCCGCTCGCGCCGCGGACGTACAGGCTGCCGATGTCCTCGGGCGCGAGGCGATAGGGCTGGTCCGCCTGGATGTAGACGCGCTTCACCCGGCCGCGGTCGATGAAGTCGTTGACATAGGCGCCGCCCCAGGCGGTCGAGATGGTGCTGTTGACCTGGGCGAGGTCGAGCCCGAGCGCGCGCGCCTTGTCCTGGTCCACCTCGACCTTGAGCTGGGGTGCGTCGTCGAGCGCGTTGGGGCGGACGCCGACCAGCGACTTGTTCTGTGCCGCCATGCCGAGCAGCTGGTTGCGCGCGGCGAGCAGCCCGGCATGGCCGAGCCCGCCCTCGTCGACCAGTTGCAGGTCGAAGCCCGACGCGTTGCCCAGCTCCTGCACCGCCGGCGGGATGACCGCGAAGATCAGCCCGTCATTGTATCCGGCGAACGTTCCCATCGCGCGGCCGACGATCGCTTGCGCGCGGTTTTCGGCACCCGGCCGGTCCTTCCACTCCTTCATCGGGATGAACGCGATGCCGCTGTTCTGGCCGGTGCCCGCGAAGCTGAAACCGTTGACGGTGTAGACGCCGCGGATCGCGCCGCCGGCATCCTCGAGGAAATGGTCGCGGACCAGATCCAGCCCCTTCTGGGTGCGCGCGGAGGTGGAGCCCGGCGGCCCCTGGACCAGCGCGATCATCACCCCCTGGTCCTCTTCGGGCAGGAAGCCCGACGGCAGCCGCGCGAACAGCAGCGTCATGCCGCCCAGGATCAGCGCATAGACGACGAGCGACCGGCCCCAGCGGCGCGCGGTGGTCTGCGCCCCCCGGGCGTAACGGTCGCGCCCACGGTCGAACCGATCGTTGAACCAGCGGAAGAAGCGGGCGAGCGGGCCGGTGCCCTCGTGCTTGTTCGGATCATGCGGCTTGAGAATGGTGGCGCACAGCGCGGGCGTCAGGATCACCGCCACCGCCACCGACAGGATCATCGCCGACACGATGGTGATCGAGAACTGGCGATAGATGACCCCGGTCGACCCGCCGAAGAACGCCATCGGCAGGAACACCGCCGACAGCACCATGGCGATGCCGATCAGCGCGCCGGTGATCTCGTCCATCGACTTGCGCGCGGCCTCGCGCGGGGACAGATGCTCGGTGGTGATGAGTCGTTCGACATTCTCGACCACCACGATCGCGTCGTCGACCAGCAGGCCGATCGCCAGCACCATGCCGAACAGGGTCAGCGTGTTGATCGAATAGCCGGCCATCTCCAGCACCGCAAAGGTGCCGGTCAGCACCACCGGCACCGCGATCGTCGGGATCAGCGTCGCGCGGAAGTTCTGCAGGAACAGGAACATGACGAGGAAGACGAGCACCACCGCCTCGACCAGCGTCTCGATCACCTGTTCGATCGAGAGCCGCACGAAGGGCGAGGTGTCGTAGGGGAAGATGACCTTGACGTCGGGCGGGAACTGCTTGGCGAGTTCGGTCACGCGCGACTTCACCGCCTCCACGGTGTCGAGCGCGTTGGCGCCGGGGGCGAGCTTGACCGCGATGCCGGACGCCGCCTTGCCGTTCCACTGCGCGGTGAAGCCGTAATTCTCCGCGCCCATCTCCACCCGCGCGACGTCGCCCAGCCGCACCAGCGAGCCGTCGGCGTTGCTCTTGAGCCGGATGCGCGCGAACTGTTCGGGCGAGGTGAGGCGCGACGACACCGACACGGTGGCGTTGAGCATCTGTTCCTTGGGGGCGGGCTGGGCACCGATCTGTCCGGCCGAAACCTGGGCGTTCTGCGCGGTCACCGCCGCGGTCACGTCCGCGATCGTCAGCTGAAAGCTGTTGAGCTTCAAGGGATCGACCCAGATGCGCATCGCATATTGCGACCCGAAAAGCTGGGTGTCGCCCACCCCCGTCACGCGCGACAGCGGGTCCTGGATGCGCGAGGCGACATAGTCGGCGAGGTCGATCGCGTCGTGCTGGCCGGTTTCGGAATACAGGCCGACGAACAGCAGGATGTTCTGGGTCGCCTTGGCGACGATGATGCCCTGGCGCTGGACCTCCTGGGGCAGCAGCGGGGTCGCGGCCTGGAGCTTGTTCTGGACCTGGACCTGCGCGGTATCGGGATCGGTGCCCTGTTCAAAGGTCAGCGTGATTGTGACCGTGCCCGCGGACGAGGAGGACGACGAAAAGTAGCGGAGGTGGTCGATCCCCTTGAGCTGCTGCTCGATGATCTGGGTGGTGGTGTTCTCCAGCGTCGCCGCGTCCGCGCCCGGATAGGTGGCGGTGATCGCTACCGCGGGCGGCGCGATCGCGGGGAACTGCGCGATGGGCAGCGTGCGGATCGCCAGAATGCCGGCGAGCATGACGACGATCGCCAGCACCCAGGCGAAGATCGGCCGGTCGATGAAATAGCGCGACATGAGCGGTTACTTTGCCTGTCCCTGCGCCTGACCGCCGGGGCGTCCCTGTGCCTGCCCCGCGGGCGGGGTCGCGCCTTCGCGGAAGGGATAGGGGTTCACCGCGGCACCGGGGCGCAGCATCATCGCGCCCTCCACGATCACGCGGTCGCCGGGCTTGAGCCCGCCGGTGACGATCCAGTTGGCGCCCGTGGTGCGGCTGGTCTGGACGGGACGGACCTTTACCCTGTTGTCCGCGCCGACGACCATCACCGTCGGATTGCCGCGCTCGTCGCGCGAAACGCCGCGCTGGGGGACGAGCAGCGCACCGTTCTGGGTTCCTTCGACCAGCTCGGCACGGACGTACATGCCCGGCAGCAGCAGCCGTTGCGGATTGGGGAAGATCGCGCGGATCACCTGCGCCCCCGTTGCGGGATCGACCGACACGTCCGCGAACTGGAGCCGGCCTTCGAGCGGGTAGACGCTGCCGTCCTCCAGCCGGAGGCGGACCCGCGCCGCGCCGCCGCCGCCGCGCGACAGCTGCCCGGCCAGGATCTGCTGGCGCAGGCGCAGGATATCGGCGGACGACTGGCTGATGTCGACATAGACGGGGTCGAGCCGCTGGATGGTGGTGAGCGGATCGGTCTGCGATGCGGTGACCAGCGCGCCGGTGGTGGCCACCGACCGCCCGATCCGGCCCGCGATCGGGGCGCGGATGGTGGTGCGGGCAAGGTCGATCTGCGCGGTGCGGAGCGCGGCCGACTGGGCAGACACGTCCGCCTGCGCCTGCGCCGCGCCGGTCTGCGCGTTTTCCGCCTCCTGCCGCGAGATCGCGTTGACCCGCGACAGCTCGCCATAGCGGCGCGCGAGGTTGGTGGACGAACTGATCGCGGCCCGCGCGCGCGCGACGCCGGCGCGGGCGTTGGCGACCGCCGCCTGATAGGGGGCCGAATCGATGCGGTAGAGCGCCTGGCCCTTGCCGACCTGATCGCCCTCGGTGAACAGGCGCTGGAGGACGATGCCGTTGACCTGGGGGCGCACCTCCGACGTTTCAAAGGCGGCGAGGCGGCCGGGCAGCTCGGTGGTCAGCGTCACCGACTGCGGCTGGACGGTGACCACGCCCACCCGCGCGGGCGGCGGCGCGGCCGGGGCACCCTCGCCCGCGCCACCGCCCTGGGCATTGCCGCCTTCGCCGCCGCCACACGCCGCCAGCACCAGCGTCGCGGCCAGTGCCGCCGAACTCCGATACCCCATTTACCAACCTGCCCTGTTCGCCTAGTGTGAGTGAACGCTCACTCACGCCGCAGTTAGGAGCGGCGTCGAAGCGGGTCAAGGCCCATCGCGGCCCAGGAGAGAAATGCGTCTGTTCGATCGCTGCGGCGACCCCGCGACCCCCGCCCGTGTCGAGCTTCGCCGCCAGAAGCTGATCGAAGCCGCGCGCCCGCTGTTCGCCGAGCACGGCTTTCAGGGCACCGGCATGGCGCAGATCGCGGCGGCGTCGGGGATCAAGGTCGGGCAGATCTATCGCGACTTCCCGTCCAAGGAGGCGATCGTCGGCGCGATCGTGGAGGGCGACATGGTCGCGTTCCTGGACGAGGCGTCGCTGGCGGCGGCGATCGCGGCGGGGGACCGGCCGACGATCCAGCGCTGGATCGTGCACCTGGTCTGCGGCAAGGACGAGCACGACCGGCTGGTGCCAGAGATCTGCGCGGAAGCGGCGCGCAACGACCGCATCCTGGCGATCATGGACCGGATCGACGCGCGGGTCCGTTGCGGGCTCGCCGCGGCGATCCGGGTGTTCGCGCCCGAGCCCGGCAAGGCGGACGCGGTGGCGACGGCGGTGGACCTCATCATGACGCTGGCGATCGGCGTCGCGAACCAGCGCAACGTTCGCCCCGACCGCGACCTGACCGGGCTGTGCGGACGTATCCAGTCGCTGGTCGAGGACGAACTGGCGACGCTGGCCGGATAGCCCCTACCCCACCGCAAGCTGTTCCCACGCGATTCGCTGGAGCGCCTGCGCCAGTGCGGGCGGAAGGCCGAGGTCGTCGGCGGCGCGCTCGCCGGCGCCCAGCGTGCGCGGATCGACCCCGGTCACACGCCCGAACACGACCAGCGCCTCCAGATAATAGCCCGCGGTCGAAGCGTGGTAATGGTCGAACGTCCACAAGCCGACCTGCCCATAGGCAATGCCGTCATAGGGGTTCGCATCGGCGATCCCCGCCGCGATCGCGCGATTCCAGGCGCGGCCGACCGGCATCACCCCGTCGATCTCGCGATACCGTGCGCGGGCCTGTGCCGAGGCGGCGGCGAGGTCCTCCGCCATGGCGGTCACCGGACGCCCCGACCAGGGACTGCCGGGGCGGAAGGTGAGGTCGGCGCGGGTCCAGGTCGATACCAGTTGGACGTCGACCGCCGGATTGGCGCGGGTGGCCATCTGCGCGAGCAGCCCGGCGTGGCGGATGTGGCTGGCCGGATCGCCCGGCCGTTGCGCATCGAGCGTGCTGTAGCCCTGGAGTATCACGACATCCCAGCGGCGATCGATCAGTGCGCGCCGTTCGGTCCAGTGCCATTCGAGCGATTTGCCGGGACTGGTTTCCAGACTGACGACATAGTCGAGCCCGGCCTGCTCGGCAAAGGTGCGGAACAGCGCCGGCACCCCGCCGATGCCGTCGCCGTTGAGGTCGCGGACGCTATCCGGGCGGTAGCGGCGGACGGGCGAGCCGGCGCCAAAGGTGAAGCTGTTGCCGACGAACAGGATCGTGCGGGGCGTGGCTTGCGCGGCGGCGGGGGCAGGCATCGCAGCCAGGAACGACAGGAGCAGGGCGGGCCATTTCATGCCCGCCCTGCTAGACGGGATCGCGACACAGGCAAGTCGTCATGGCGGACGCGTCGGGCACCCAGGGTTGAGCCGCAGCCGGGGTGGCGCCTCAGCAGGGGAAGCGCTTGGCGAGCACCCGCGCGTATCCGTCCTTGAGCGGCAGCTTCTGCTGCGCGGGCGGCAGCGCGGCGAGGCCGTCGAGCATCTCGAGAATGCCGATCGACTGGCCTTCTGGAACGCAGGCGATCGGTTTGAGGCCCTTGGCCTTGCGGGCCTCGCGCTCGGCCTTGAGCTGGGTGGTGGCGATCTTTGCCTCGTCGCGGAGCACGGGGAAGTCGGGGGACATCAGCGCCATCGGGCCTTGCGCCTTTAGCGCATGGGCGCGGGTGACGAAGGTGCCGACCGTCATCGCGGCGGACGCGGGCACGGCGGCGAAGGTCATGGCGAGGGCGGTGGCAAGAGTGGCGGCGGGGAACAGGTTGCGCATGGAACGGCTCCGGACAGGTCGTGGTCCGGTACGGCATCGCCGCTGAGCCGCGGCTGAACGGCGGGTCAGCGCGGCGCGGTTCCGCCGGCGGGCGCGCGCGGGGCGGGCGGACCCCCGACCGGATCGGGGCGGCCGCGCAGATGATCGATCTCCGCCTGGCGCCGGCGCAGGTAGAAGGCGCGCACCGCCGCATAAGGATCGGCCCCGGCCTTGGCGCGGGACAGGTCCTCGTCGAACTCGATGCGGTAATCGAGCGCGCTCAGCACCCCGATCGGGACCGTGGCGGCGCCGCCCCGCAACGGGCGGATCGGCCCCAGCGGCACGATCACCTGGTCGGTGACGTTGCCCAGCAGGTCGCGCAGCGTGGTCGCGCCGATCAGCGGTAGGAAGAAGAACGGCCCCGGCCCGATCCCATAGAAGCCCAGCGTGTTGGCGAAGCTGTTGCGGCGGCGCGGCAGGCGGAACGGACGGCGCCTGGCCATGTCGAGGATCCCCGCGATCCCGACGGTGGTGTTGATCGCGAACCGGCCCACGGTTTCCGCCGCCTTGCCGGGCTTGCCCTGGAGCAGGAAATTGGCGGCGACGACCGGTTCGCGGAAGTTCGCCAGGAAGTTGCGCAGGCCGATGCGGAATTGGCTCGGCACCTTCTTGTACGCGCGGGCGGCGGGGGCGACGATCGCGTCGTCGGCGGCCTGCGTGACCGCAAAGGCGGCTTCGTTGGCGGCCTCGAGCGGATCGCCACGGGTGTTGCGGCCGGTGACGACGATCTCGTCCTGCGGCGCGTCGAGCGGCAAGGTCCGCACGACGGGCGGGGGAAGGATGCGGGCGGAGGTGGTGGAGTCCTGGCCGGGTATGGCGGCGGTCGTTGCCGGGTCGGGCGCAACCGCGGCGACGGTCGTGGCAACGGGCACCGGGCCCGTCAGGGCGCCGGACAGGGCCGCCAAGAGGACGAAGATGCCGATCTGCCTGCCCCTGCCCCGAACGCGCTACACCGGCGATGCCGCCGGGGCAAACTGTGCACCGGTGAGGCGCGATGCTCAAGTCTCGGGTAGAGGCGCCTCTGGTGCTATCCCCGACATGGGCGGTGATTAGCGCCCTCGCGTGAGGCCAAATCCGACTGTCGGGGACCGCGTGATCCTCCCCGAGCCAGGCCCGGGGAGGATCAAGCGGGTCAGGCGCCCAGCGGCGTCGGCGAGCCGAACGGGCCCGACGGGCGGCGGGTCTTGGGGATCGAGGTGCCCGCGCGCGGGACGCCGGGGGTCTTGGGACCCTGGTCGATCCGGCCGATCTCCTCGCCCGCGATCAGGCGCTTGATCTCGTCGCCCGACAGCGTTTCGTATTCGAGCAGCGCCCCGGCGAGCAGGTGGAGCTGGTCGATATGCTCGGTCAGCACGGTGTTGGCGCGCGCCAGCCCGCCCTCGACGATCGACTTGATCTCGTCGTCGATCAGCTGGGCGGTGGCGTTGGACATCCGCACCGGCTGGCTCGACGAATAGCCCAGGAACGATTCGCCCTCGGGCTGGGCGTACTCGACCGGCCCGACCTTGTCCGACATACCCCACTTCGTCACCATGTCGCGAGCGAGGCCGGTGGCGTACTGGATGTCGCCGGACGCGCCAGAGGACACCTTGTTGTAGCCGAAGATCACCTCCTCGGCGACGCGCCCGCCCATGCTGACCGCGAGGTTCGCGTACATCTTGTCGCGATGGTAGCTGTACGAGTCGCGCTCGGGCAGCCGCATCACCATGCCGAGCGCACGGCCGCGCGGAATGATCGTCGCCTTGTGGATCGGGTCGGACGCGGGCTCGTGGAGCGCGACGATCGCGTGGCCCGCCTCGTGATAGGCGGTCATCCGCTTCTCGTCCTCGGTCATCACCATCGAACGCCGCTCGGCGCCCATCATGACCTTGTCCTTGGCCTCCTCGAACTCGGCCATCGCGACCAGCCGCTTGCCCTTGCGCGCCGCGGTCAGCGCCGCCTCGTTGACAAGGTTGGCAAGGTCGGCGCCCGAGAAGCCGGGGGTGCCGCGCGCGATGACGCGCGCGTCGACGTCGGGGGCGAGCGGCACCTTCTTCATGTGCACTTCGAGGATCTTGATCCGGCCCTCGATGTCCGGGCGCGGCACCACGACCTGGCGGTCGAAGCGGCCGGGGCGGAGCAGCGCGGGGTCGAGCACGTCGGGGCGGTTGGTCGCGGCGACGATGATGATGCCCTCGTTCGCCTCGAACCCGTCCATCTCGACGAGCAGCTGGTTGAGCGTCTGTTCGCGCTCGTCATTGCCGTTGCCGAGGCCCGCGCCGCGATGACGGCCGACCGCGTCGATCTCGTCGATGAAGACGATGCAGGGCGCAGACTTCTTGGCCTGCTCGAACATGTCGCGCACCCGGCTCGCGCCGACGCCGACGAACATCTCGACGAAGTCGGAGCCCGAGATGGTGAAGAACGGCACCCCCGCCTCACCCGCGATCGCGCGGGCGAGCAGCGTCTTGCCGGTGCCGGGCGAGCCGACCAGCAGCGCGCCCTTGGGAATCTTGCCGCCCAGCCGGGCGAACTTCGACGGGTCCTTGAGGAACTCGACGACCTCCTCCAGCTCCTCGCGCGCCTCGTCGATGCCCGCGACATCGGCAAAGGTGACCTTGCCTTCCTTCTGGGTCAGCATCTTGGCGCGGCTCTTGCCGAACCCCATCGCGCCCGAACCGGCGTTCTTCTGCATCTGGCGGATGACGAAAAAGGCGAGGCCGAGCATCAGCAGGAACGGCAGCGACTGGTAGAGCAGCACCAGCCAGATCGAGGTGCCCTCATCCGCCTTGGCCGAGATGGTGACGCCCTTGTCGCGCAGCTTGGGGATCAGCGTCGCGTCGGCCAGCGGACGAGCACGGAACTTGTCGCCATTGTCGAGCGTGCCCGCGATCATGTCGCGGCTGATCGCCACGTCCTTGACCTCGCCCGCGTCGACCCGGTTGAGGAAGGTCGAATAGGGGATCTCGTTGCCCGAAGCCGCAACCGAGCGGCCGTCGACCACCGTCACGAACAGCGCCAGGCCGAGCAGGATGCCGACCCAGATCAGCAGGCTCTTCATCCACGGATTGGGCCCGCCGGCGCCACCGCCGGTGGGAGTGTTGTCGGAACCGGGCTTGTTGTCGTTCATGGGGAACCTTTCACCCGCCAAGATAGGCGCGCGCCCGTTAATGGCAATGGAACGGCGCGGCTCATTTCGGCCCGGTCCGGGACCGTCCGGACCCCGGACGCGTCGGATCGCGCGCCGGATCGCGCGCCGGATTACGCGGGGGTGCCGGGCGGAAGCGCCACGCGGCCCCGCGCCCGCCCGCGACCACCCCCGCCTGGGTCGCGCGACCGCCGCCGCGAAGCGCGTCGAGCAGCGGCTCGATCCCGGTTGCGGGCGACCAGGCGGGCTCTGTGATCCCTGACTCCGTACGCACGACGCCGACCGCGCGCGCCGCGAGCCGGCGCTGGAGCGTGCGGGGCAGGTCGGCGGCGGCGAGTCGCACCTCCGCGCCGTTGACCCTGGCGCGCGCGGCCCACAGCCAGTCGGCGATCTCGGCCAGGTCGGCATCGGCCTCCGCCGCGGCCGTCGCGGCGCGGGCGAGCGCGGGCGGATCGAGCCACTCGTTCGCCGCCAGCAGCATCCGGAAACGGGTGCGGTCGAACTGCGGGTCGGCGTTGGACGGATCGTCGACAAAGGGCACCTCGGCGCGGCGCACGATCGCGCGCAGTTCGGCGCGGCGCCAGTCGAGCAGCGGGCGGACCACCGGCATCCCCTCGATCACCGCGGTCGCGCGCACCCCGGCCAGCCCGGCGACGCCGCTGCCCCGCGCGGCGCGCATCAGGAACGTCTCCGCCTGGTCGTCGACATGATGGGCCGTGGCGATCGCCGCCGCGACCGTCCGCCGCGCCTGTTCGGCGAGCAGGCGGTAGCGCAGCGTCCGCGCCTGCGCCTGAAGGCTGGCACCGGCCGGGGCAAGGTCGGGGGTGAGAACCGCGTGAGGGATGCCCAGCGCCCGGCACTGCGCGGCCACCGCCGCCGCCTCGCTCGCCGCCTCGGGCCGGAGGCCGTGGTCCACCGTCGCCGCGGTCGCCGGCACCCCCGCCGCCGCCGCCAGCGTCAGCATCGCCATGCTGTCCGGTCCGCCCGACACCGCGAGCAGCACCGGACGCGGCGAGGTCACCAGCCGGCTGAGCGACCCGGCGAAGCGCCGCGCCTGATCGGCGAGGTCGGACGGCAATGCCACCCCGGCGCCCTTACTTGCAGCGGGCGGCGGCACGGCTCTGGGTGAGTTGCGCCTGCATCGTCCCCGTCAGCCTGGCACCGTACACGTCCGACAGCTCGCCATAGACCTTGCAGGCATCGGCGGGCTTGTTGAGCTTCACCAGGGCCTGGCCGAGATAGAGCAGGCTGTCGGGCGCGCGCTCGCCATCGGGCATCTTCTTGTAATTGTCGTAGAACGCCATGGACGCGAGCGAGGGCTTGCCGTCGTCGAGATAGGCGCGGCCGAGCAGGTTCTGGGCATAGCTCGCGCGCTTGCTCTTGGGATGGTCGGCGACCACCTTCTTGAGCGCGGTCTGCGCCTCGGCATAGCGCTTGGCCTGCCACAGCCGGTAGCCGTAGAGGTAGCCGTCCTCCGCCGCGTCGCCGGTGGCGGGCCTGGCGACCGCGACGGGCGCGCGCCCGACCGCCTCGTCGGTGTCGGGCGCGATCGGGATCTGCTGCTGCGGGCGGGCGATGCCGGTGTTGCCGACCGACGGCGGCGCCGGGCGGACGGGGGTGGTGCGGCGAGGCGGTACCTGATCCTCGAGCGGCGTCGCCTCGCCCGCCGCCGCGACCGGGGCAGGGACGGCCTCCAGCGCCTTGAGCCGGTCGTCGACGGTGCGGCGATAGGCGTCGAACTGGTCCTGCAACTGGCGGTTGCGATATTGCGCCTGTTCGACCTGACCGGTCAGCTGGGCAAGCTGGCTTTCGACCGCGGCGACCCGCGACGACAGGTCGGCGACCGCGCTGCCCGCCGGGGTGCCGGGAAGCTCGGCGGGCGCCTGGGGAGCGGTGATCTCCGGCTGCAGATACTGGCCGCCGCCGGGGAACACCTTGCGCTGCACCGCGCGCATTTCCGACTCGAGCTTGCCGACGCGGCCCTCGACGTTGGACTGGGCCGCCGCCGGTGCGGCCGCGGCGGCGAGCAGCAGCATGATCCACTTACGCATACAAGGACCCATCCCCGTGGTTAACGCCTGTCTTGTAGCGCGGTCGGCCCGGGCTTTACCAGCGTCAGGGCCGCGCCGGCGGAGGCGGGTTGGCCGCGGCTTCGAGATTGGCGCGCTGCGTTTCGGTCAGCACCCGGCGCGGGCGCGGACGCGGGCGGGTGGTGCGAGCGGCGGGGGACGCGGCCGTGGTCGCGCCGGCCGTCGAGGTTGCGGCCGTCGACGTCGCGGCCGGAGCGGGCTGACCCGCCGCGCGCGCGATCAGCGAGGCGGCATCGACGCCCACGTCCTTGAGCGGGCGCCGGCCATCGCCCAGCGGCGGGATCGCCGATCCGTTGACGGTGATCGCGAGCTGGTCGGGACGGCCGACGTCGATCCGGGGCCGGTCGGCGTCCGCCGGCACCTCGAACCGCGCACCGGGGGCGAGCGTGCCGAGGTACAGCGTCCGGTCGGCGGCGTCGTAGACCCGCACCCACACCTCGTCGCGCGCGGTCAGCACCACCTGGCCGCCGGCGGCGGGGGTCGGGCTGGGCGCGGCGGCGGGGGCGGCCGGGGGCACCGCCACCACCGTCGGCGCGGGATCGCCACCCGACAGCGCGCCGCCGCGGAACAGGTCGGTCCCGAACCACAGCCCGGCGAGCACCGCCACCGCGAGCGCCAGCCCCAGCGCCACCGCGGTCAACCCGCGCGAGGGCAGCCGTGCGGGATCGGGGGCCTGATAGGGCTGATATTCGGGCTGGCGCCGGCCGTTGCGGTCGACCTCGCGGCGGACCTGCGCGGCGATCGCGACCTCGTCCGCCCCCACCGCACGGGCATAGGCGCGGGCGAACCCGGTGGCATAGGTGTGCGAGGGCAGGCTCTGGTAATCGCCCGCCTCGATCGCCTCCAGGTGGCGCTGGGGCACCCGCGTCTGCTCGGCGATGTGGAGAAGCGACAGGCCGCGCGCCTCGCGCGCGAGGCGCAGCACGTCGCCTGCACGCTGCGGCGCCGCTGCTGGCTGGGCGACCTCGTCCATATCCCCCGTCTCCACAAGCGGCCGACCCGCATCTTCACATGCGTCAATCAGAGCCGGCGTGGCGTGTCAACGTGACGGGCGGCGAGTCGTCCTGCCGCCACGGCGGTCAGCCGAGTTCGACGCCCTGTTTCTCGGCCCATGCGGCAAGGCTGGCGCGCAGATCGCGCGACGGGCGGGCGAGCAGCCGTTCCAGCTCCGCACGCGCCGCCGCCCGGTCGAGCGAGCGGACCATGGCCTTGATCGGCCCCACCGCCGCCGGCGTGATCGACAGGCGATCGATGCCCAGCGCGATCAGCGCCATCGCCTCCAGCGGACGCCCGCCCATCTCGCCGCAGACCGCGACGGGAACCCCCGCGGCGCGCGCAGGCTCGACCACCCGCTTCAGGAAGCGCAGGATCGACGGGCTGAGCCAGTCGTAGCGCTCGGCGAGCTTGGGATTGGCGCGGTCGGCGGCGAACAGGAACTGGGTCAGGTCGTTGGTGCCGATCGACAGGAAGTCGAGCCGGGGCAGCAGCACGTCGAGCTGTTCGGCGAGCGCGGGCACCTCCAGCATCGCGCCGTAGCGAATCTCCGCGGGCAGCATCCGGCGGCGCCCGGCGAGCCAGGCGCGCTGCGCCTCGAACAGGTCGCGCGCTTCCTCGAACTCCCACGGCTCGCTGACCATCGGAAACATGACGTTGAGCGTGCGGCCGGCCGCGGCCTCGAGCAGCGCGCGCGCCTGCGCCTTCATCAGCCCGTCGCGTTCGAGCGCGAGGCGCAGCGCGCGCCAGCCCATCGCCGGGTTCTCCTCGCCGTCGGGCTCGTGGTTGAGATAGGGCAGCGCCTTGTCGCCGCCGATGTCCACCGTGCGGAACACCACCGGCCGGTCGCCCGCCGCGTCGAGCACGTCGCGGTACAGGCGCTGCTGGCGCTCGCGCTGGGGCAGCGTCGCGGAAACGAGGAACTGGAACTCGGTGCGGAACAGACCGATCCCGTCCGCCCCCGTGACGTCAAGCGCGCCGACGTCGTCGCGCAGGCCCGCATTGACCATCACGGTGACGCGGTGCCCGTCCCTGGTGCACGGCAGCGCGTCGCGCAACGCGGCATAGGCGGCACGGCGCTTCTGACGCAGCGCGAGCCGCGCCTCGAACGCCTCCTCCATCGCCGCCGACGGGCGAACGAAGACGCTGCCCTCGACCACGTCGAGCAGCAGCTGGTCGCCGTCCGCGATCAGCCGCTTGACGTCGCGCACCCGCCCCAGCACCGGCACCCCCATCGCGCGGGCGACAATGGTGACGTGCGCGGTCAGCGACCCTTCCTCCAGCACCACGCCCTTGAGGCGGCGGCGGTCATATTCCAGCAGCTCGGCCGGGCCCAGGTTGCGCGCGATCAGGATCGTGTCCTGGCGCAGGCCGAGCTGCGCGGCGGTGCCCATCTGGCCCGACACGATGCGGAGCAGCCGGTTGGACAGGTCCTCCAGGTCGTGCATCCGGTCGGCGAGCAGCGGATCGTCGATCTGGCGCATCCGCTGGCGGGTGCGCTGCTGGACCCGCTCGATCGCCGCCTCCGCGGTCAGCCCCGAATCAATCGCCTCGTTGATCCGCCGCGCCCAGCCCTCGTCGTACGCGAACATCTTGTAGGTGGCGATCACCTCCTCATGCTCGCCGCCGACCCCGAACTCGGCCTCGCGCGCGATGCGGTCGATCTGTTCGCGCATCTTGTCGAACGCGGCATAGACGCGATGGCGCTCGGCCTCCGTGTCCTCGGCGACCGTGTGCTCGACGACGATGCGCGGCTGGTGGAACACCGCCTGCCCGACCGCCATCCCCTCGACCAGCTTCTGCCCGGGCAGCCGCGCGGACTGGGTCGGCTGTACCTTGTCGGTGCCGGGCGCGGCCGAATCGATCAGCCCGGCATTGGCGATCAGCTCCGACAGTACCATCGCGACGGTCTGAAGCGCCTCGATCTCGACATCGGCATAGCGGCGCGGATCGGCGTGCTGGACCGCGAGCACCCCCACCGCGCGCTCGCGCCGGATGATTGGCACCCCGGCAAAGCTGTGGAAGCGTTCCTCGCCGGTCTCGGGCTTGTAGGCGAAGTCGGGGTGCGACGCCGCCTCGTCGAGGTTGAGCACCTCGACCCGGTCGGCGATGGTGCCGACCAGCCCCTCGCCCAGCGCCAGCTTGGTGACGTGCACCGCCTCCTGTGCCAGCCCGCGGGTGGCGAACAGTTCCAGGCATCCTTCGCGCAGCAGATAGATCGAGCACACCTCGCTGCCGATCGCCTCGCCGATGATCTGGACGACCTGGTTGAGCTTGGCCTGGGCGGGGGTGCGCGCCGCCATCACGTCGTGGAGGCGGACCAGGATCTCGCGGGCGGAAGCGGCGGCCGTTGTGGGCATGGTCGCCACGGTTAGCAGGTCGTCGCCGCGCGGGCCATGCCTCGCGAGGCCCGAAGCACGCAGCAACCTATGTCATCGTGGCGGGTTCAGGACGGGAGGGAGGGCCGCACGATGGCCGACGACCAACAGCTTGCCGAACACGCGCGATGGTGGCTGGTGATGCGTCGCCGCCGCAGCCGGTACTTCTCGCACGAGTTGTTCGACGAATTCGCGTGGGACATGCTGCTCCACCTGTTCGCAGCGGGCGCGGAAGGTCGCGCCCTGTCGGACGAACGGCTGATCGCCGAGACCACCGGCCGGACGCCCAGCGGGCTGCGCTGGATGGCGCATCTGGAAGAAAGAGGCGAGATCGCGCGGGGCGTGGGGCCGGACGGCGAGGTGGCCGTGAGCCTGACCGACGCGTCGCGGGACCGGATGCGCGCGTTCCTGACCGAGGTCGGGGAGGGTGCGGACTCGCCGGCGACGGCGGGGCCCTGACCCGCCCGCACCCGGCATGGCGCGCGCACAGGCGGGTCGGTTCACCCTTCGTTACCGCTTTTGCGGCAAGCCCGCCCGCGACAGGGGAGCACGGGCGGCATGTTCAAGGAAGCGGCGGTTCTGGCGGGGCTGGTGTTCGCGGGCGGCTATGTCGCCGGTGCGTTCGGGCCGCAGCATTATGCGCGCACGGTGGCCCGGCCGCAGGCGGAGGTGATGGCGGCGCTCGCCGACCTCGACGTGACCGCCCAGCCGGGCGCGCCGGGCAGCACCGCCGCGGCAGCCGGCGGGGTCCGGCCGCTGTTCCGGCTGGAAAAGGCGGCCGACCACATGACCTGGTACGTGATGAGCGGCGACAAGGTGGCGACCGCGATGACCGCGACCTTCACCCCCGCCGACGACGGCAAGGCGACCCGCGTCACCACCGACGTCCATCGCGGCGACGCGCCCGACGACTTCGTCTCGCCCGCCTTCCGTTCCGAAGGCATCACCGCCGGGCTGTTCGGCATGGCGGTGGAGGACGAGCTCAACAAGCTGGTCGCGCCCCCGCGCGCGGACGCCGCGACCTGCCAGGCGCTGCTCGACCGGCTCACCGACGACAATCTCGCCGCCTCCGAGACCCAGAGCCGGGCAAGCGCCGAACGCGGCGATGGCGGCAGGATCGCCGGCATGTTCGGCGACCATGCCAAACTGGCGATGCGGCTCGGCGCGCAGGAGGCCGAGCTGCGCCGCGCGGGGTGCGCCAACCCCGGCGCCGGCGCCGACTTCACGCCGGCGAGCGATACGATGCGCTAGGCCGGGTCGTCCCGAGTCGCCCTCAGGCGTCGAACAGCCCGTCCTGCGATCCGGCGGGCGGGTTCAACCCCAGATGTTTCCAGCCGCCCGCGTTGAGCATCCGGCCGCGGGCGGTGCGCGCGACTAGGCCGAGCTGGATCAGGAAGGGCTCGATCACCTCCTCGATCGTGTCGCGCGGCTCCGACAGGCCGGCGGCGAGCGTTTCCACCCCCACCGGCCCGCCGCGATACACGTCGGCGATCATCGTCAGGTAGCGGCGGTCCATCGCGTCGAGCCCCAGCGCGTCGACCTCCAGCCGGTTGAGCGCGCGATCGGCGGCCCGCGCGTCGACCACCTCGACGCCCGCGACGTCGGCGAAGTCGCGCACCCGGCGCAGCAGCCGCCCGGCGATCCGGGGCGTGCCGCGCGACCGGCGCGCGACCTCGCTCGCGCCATCGGGCGCAATCGCCAGCCCGAGCAGCCCGGCGGCGCGGGTGACCACGCGGGTCAGTTCCTCCACCGTGTAGAACTGCAATCGCACCGGAATGCCGAACCGGTCGCGCAGCGGCGTCGTCAGCAGGCCCTGGCGGGTCGTCGCGCCGACCAGCGTGAAGCGCGGCAGGTCGATCCGCACCGAACGCGCCGACGGCCCCTCGCCGATCATCAGGTCGAGCGCGCGGTCCTCCATCGCGGGGTACAGCACCTCCTCGACCGCGGGCTGGAGGCGGTGGATCTCGTCAATGAACAGGACGTCGCCGTCCTCCAGGTTGGTGAGCAGCGCGGCGAGGTCGCCCGACTTGGCGATCACCGGGCCGGAGGTGGCGCGGAACCCCACCCCCATCTCGCGCGCGACGATCTGTGCCAGCGTGGTCTTGCCCAGCCCCGGCGGCCCGAAGAACAGCACATGGTCGAGCGCCTCGCCCCGCCCGCGCGCCGCCTGGATGAACACGCGCAAGTTCTCGCGCGCCGCCGCCTGCCCGACGAACTCGTCCAGACTCTTGGGCCGCAGCGCGGCGTCGGCATCCTCGGGGCGGCGGCTGGCGGTGAGAAGGCGGTCGTCGGTCATGCCGGGGCTCCCGACCGTTGAAGATACTCGTCGAACATCGGCACGGTGAACGCGGTGTCGCCATGCGCGGGACTGAAGATCATGCCCTTGCGGATCAGTGAACTGCGCACGGGGGCGATGCTTTCCACCGCCACGCCCAGTTCGGTGGCGACATCGCCCGACCGATGCGGCCCCGATCCCAACGTCGCCATCGCGAACAGGTAATCCTTCTCGCGCGGGGTCAGCCGATCGAATCGGACGCGGAAGAAGCTCTCGTCCAGGCTGCGCAGCGCCTCGCTGGTGGCGCGCTCGACATCTGCGATCGTGATCGGGGTGGCCCCGGCGGCGTTCCACGCGTGATAGCCCCATTCCTGAAGAAAATAGGGGTAGCCGCGGGTCAGGTCGATTGCGCGGGCGATCGCGGCGGGCTCGTAGTCCACACCTTCGCGCCGGGCCGGTGCGGCCAGCGCGGCCTGCGCATCATTGCGGGCGAGCGCGCCGACTGCCGGATAATCAAACAATCGCTCCGCATAGGACTTGGACCGTCCCGCCAGCCCGACCAGCTGCGGCAACCCGGCGCCGATCACGACCAGCGGCAGCTGCTTCTGCGACACCCGGTGTACCGCCATTATCAGGGCGCTGAACTCCGCCTCCCTGATGTACTGGACCTCGTCGATGATGATCGCCACCGCTCGTCCCCGTGATTGGGCGGCACGACCGACTGCCTCGAACAGGTCGGGCAGGTCCGCTTCGATGTCGCCGCTGTCGGCTGTGCCGGCCGCGGCCTCGATCGCCAGCCCAAATTCGATCTCGCCAATCTGGACCTTCAAGGCGTTGGCAAAGCCCTTGAGCACCATCAGCCCGCGCTTGACCACCGCGTCCACCTTCTCCTTGGTGTCGAGCCGCAGCAGGATCTTGCGCAATGACGGCAGCAGCACCTCAGGTAACGATCGGTTCTCCGGTGTTTCTACCAGATGGGCAATGTAGCCTTCTTCTTCCGCAATCTCGGCGATGCGGTTGAGCAGCACTGTCTTGCCGACTCCGCGCAGCCCCACCAGCATGAAGCTCTTGGCGGGACGCCCGCGCTGCACCCTGGCCAGGGTAATGCGAGTCCGGGTCAGTAGATCGTCGCGCCCCGCGAGCTCCGGCGGCTGACTACCCGCGCCAGGTGCATAGGGATTTGTGATCGGATCCATAGCGATCTTTTACATCTTATCGCCCGGGACGATAAGATGTAAAAGATCGCTTTACTTGGCCGCCTTGCGCAGCGCCAGCCGGACCAGCGCGTCGAGGGTGGCGTCGGGGCCGAGGTCCGTTTCCGCCGCCGCGACCGCCGCCGCCGCCTCGGGCGGGCGGAAGCCGAGGTTGAGGAGCGCGGAGACGGCATCCGAACCCGCACCGGCGGGGATGATCTGTGCCGCCGCGGCGGGGCCGAGCGCGCCCGCCAGACCGGCGCCGCCGACGCGGTCCTTCAGTTCGATCACGATCCGCTGGGCGAGCTTCGGCCCGACCCCGTTGGCGCGCGCCACGGTGGCCTTGTCGCCGCTCATCACCGCGCGGGCGAGTTCGGCAGGCTCCAGCGCCGACAGGATCTGGAGCGCCACCCGCGCGCCGACCCCCTGGACGCCGGTGAGCAGCCGGAACCAGTCGCGCTCCGCCCGGTTCGCGAATCCGACCAGCCGGATCGAATCCTCGGACACCAGCATCTCGGTATGGAGCGTCGCCGCCTCCCCCACCGGGCCCAGCGCGGCCAGCGTCCGCGCCGATGCGCCGACCAGATAGCCGACCCCGCCGACGTCGATCACCGCGTGATCGATCCCGGTCTCGTCGAGCCGGCCCTTGAGATGTGCAATCATCGTGTCAGGCCCCTGCCCTTACGCCCCTGCCCTTACGCGCCCGCCATCACCCTGGCCCGCCGCGCCATGCCTTCCGCGCTGGCGAGGTGGTGGGCATGGGTGATCGCCACCGCCAGCGCGTCCGCGGCGTCCGGCCCGGCCAGCCTGGCGCCGGGCAGCAGCACCGCCATCATCGCCTGGATCTGCCGCTTTTCCGCGCCGCCGGTGCCGACCACCGCCTTCTTGACGGTGGACGGGTGATACTCCCCCACCACCAGTCCCGCGGTTGCCGCGGCGAGCAGCACCACGCCGCGCGCCTGACCCAGCTTGAGCGTCGATTGCGCGTTGGTGTTGCCCAGCACTTCCTCCGCGGCGGCGGTGGCGGGCTGCTCGACCCGGATCACCTCGCCCAGCGCCTCGTAGAGGTTGGACAGGCGCCGGGGCAGCGGCGTCGACGGATCGGTGCGGATCTGGCCGTTGGCGACGTGACGCAACCGGTTGCCGTGCGCGGCAATGACGCCCCAGCCGGTGGTGCCGAGCCCGGGATCGAGGCCCAGGATGATCATCGACCATTCCTCCCCGAGCCTGCTCGGGGAGGGGGACCGCCAAAGGCGGTGGACGGGGCGGCGGAGAGGGCGACGGCGAAGCCGTTACGCTCCGCGCCATGCCCCTCCACCACGCGCTGCGCGCGCGGCCCCCCTCCCCGAGCGGGGCTCGGGGAGGAATGAACTGTCAACCCAGCTTCTCCATCACTTCGTCGGACACCTCGTAATTGCCCCACACGGTCTGGACGTCGTCGTCGTCGTCCAGCGTGTCGATCAGCTTGAACAGCGTCGCCGCCTCGCCTTCGTTCACCGCCACCACCGTTTGCGGCTTCCAGGCGAGCTTGGCGCCCTCCGCCTCGCCGAGCACCGGTTCCAGCGCCTTGGCGACCTCGTGCAGTGCACCCTGCTCGGTCCAGATCTCGTGGCCGTCCTCGGTCGAGGTGACGTCCTCGGCGCCGGCCTCCAGCGCCGCCTCGAACACCTTTTCCGCATCGCCCACGGTGGCCGGATAGGTGATCAGCCCCATCCGGTCGAACCCGTGGCTGACCGATCCGCTCGCGCCCAGGTTGCCGCCGTTCTTGCTCACCGCGGTGCGCACGTTGGTGGCGGTGCGGTTGCGGTTGTCGGTCAGCGCCTCGATGATGAGGGACACGCCGCCCGGGCCGAATCCCTCGTAGCGGACCTCCTCGTAGCTTTCGGTGTCGCCCTTGGTCGCCTTATCGATCGACCGCTGGATGTTGTCCTTGGGCACCGACTGCGCCTTGGCGGCGTTGATCGCGGCGCGCAGGCGCGGATTCATGTCCGGATCGGGCAGGCCCATCTTGGCCGCTACCGTGATCTCTCGCGACAGCTTGGAGAACATGGACGAGCGCTTCTTGTCCTGCGCGCCCTTGCGATGCATGATGTTCTTGAACTTGGAATGGCCGGCCATCGGTTGCCTCTTGCGGTCGATCCGCCGTCCATAGCGCCGCCTGTCGATTCCGCCAATTGCCGCAAGGGGCCCGTCCGGCCTAACAGGCGACGACCATGACAGTACGCGTTGACCTTGGTGCCGACGAGCGCGGCGCCCCCGTTTCGATGGACCTGGAGGAACTGCTCGCCACCCGGCTGCTCGTCCAGGGCAATTCGGGGTCGGGCAAGTCGCACCTGCTGCGCCGGCTGCTGGAACGCTCGGCCGGCCATGTTCAGCAGGTGGTGATCGATCCCGAGGGCGACTTCGTGACGCTCGCGGGCCCCTATGGGCATGTGGTGGTCGAGGCGGCCGACTATGCGGTGGGGGAGGTCGCCCGGATCGCCACCCGCCTGCGCGAACATCGCGCGTCGGTGGTGCTCAGCCTCGAAGGGCTGGAGGCCGAGGGGCAGATGCGCTGCGCCGCCGCCTTCCTGACCGCGCTGTTCGATGCCCCGCGCGAGCATTGGTATCCGGCGCTGGTCGTGGTCGACGAGGCGCAGCTGTTCGCCCCCACCACCGGCGGCGAGGTCGCCGAAGAGGTGCGCCGCGCATCGCTGGGGGCGATGACCAACCTGATGTGCCGCGGGCGCAAGCGCGGGCTGGCGGGCGTCATCGCCACCCAGCGGCTCGCCAAGCTCGCCAAGAACGTCGCGGCGGAGGCGTCCAACTTCCTGATGGGGCGTACCTTTCTCGACATCGACATGGCGCGCGCCGCCGACCTCTTGGGCATGGAGCGGCGGCAGGCGGACGCGATCCGCGACCTGCCGCGCGGCACCTTTCTGGCGCTGGGGCCGGCGGTGTCGCGGCGGCCGATCGGCGTCCGGATCGGCGCGGTGGAAACCTCCGCCCGCTCGTCCAGCCCCAAGCTGACGCCGCTGCCCGCCGCCCAGCCGATGGACCTGGCCGACCTGCTCCACGACCCGGCGGTTGCGATGCCCGAACTGCCGATGGCGTTCGAGACGGGGCCCCGCCGGGTGCCCGCCGACGAGATCATCGCGCAAGCGGCGCGCCCCGCCCCGCTGCCCGACCTGCCCGACAAGGACGCGGCCGATGTCGAGGCGATCTACGCCGCGGTGCTGCGCGCGATCGTGGAGGATGCCGAATCGACCTTTCGCCCGGCGGCGGTGCTGTTCCAGGACTTCCAGGTCCGCTGCCGGATGGCGGGGCTGGCACGCCCGCCGCTCGACCTCGCCGGCTTCGCGCGGCGGCTGTCCTGCGCGCGCGCGGGGCTGTTCGACGCGACCGATCCGGACTGGCAGGAGGCGCTGGCGCTGGCGGGCACCCTGCCCGACGACATGCTCGGCGCGTTCCTGCTGGTCGCGCGCGCCGCCCGCGCCGGCGAGCCCTGCCCCCCGGACGAGGCGATCGCGAGGACGTACGGCACCAGCTCGCTCGGCCGGGTGCGGCGGTTGATCGGCTACATCGAATCGCGCGACCTGATCGTGTGCCGCACCGACCTGTCCGGCCGCCGCTCGATCACCATCCCGCGATTGGGCTGGACGACCGCGCCGGCGGAGGCGGCCTGAGCCTCAGAAGGCCAGCGTCGCTGCGCCGAGCGCCAAGCCGGCATGCACCATGGCAATCAGGTCGAGTTGCGTCGCGAAAGGCTGCTTGCGGGTCTTGTGCCGTAACCGCGCCCGCGCCCAGATCGCCGCCGGGCTGCCGCCAATCAGGGCGAGTTGCAGCAGCGTCGATTCTCGCATTCGCCACTCGCCCCTGATTGCGGCGCGCTTGTCATGGAAGAAGGCCCAGGCCGTTGCGGCGTTGACCATAAGCAGGAACGGCAGGGCCCAGGCGATCATCGCGACATCCTGCCATTCAAAGATTAAGCGCGCCTATTCACGCACCGGCTCGGGCCCCGCCTGCTCAGATCATCCCCAGCGCCTGGAGGTACACCTCGAGGATCGCCTCCTCCTCCTGGTATTCCTCCTTCTTCTTCTTGCGGATCGCCAGGATCTTGCGGATCGCCTTGGGATCGTAGCCGCGGCTCTTGGCCTCCGCCATCACGTCCTTGATGTCGTCGGAGATGCCCTTCTTCTCCTCCTCCAGCCGCTCCGCGCGCTCGATCAGGAGCCTCAGTTCGTCCGCCGCGACGTGGCCGCCGCCCATGCCTTCGTTACGCTCTTCCGCCATACCCCCAACGGACGCGTCCCGGCGCCCGCCCCTTGCTGCAAGTGAATCGCGCGGGACCTGCCCCGCCGCGGGGTGCGGCCCTAGTCGGTTAGCGCGCGTCGCTCAAGCCGGACCCGACCCGGCGTTCTTGCCCACGCTTTCCTTCATCCGGGCGAGCTGCTCGGGCGTCGCCTCGCCCTGGTGGAGCGCTTTCCACCGGTCGTACGGCATCCCGTACACCGCTTCGCGCGCGGCATCCCTGGGCAGGTCGCCCGCCTCGCCCACCCAGTCGGACAGGCAGTTGCGGCAGAACCCGGCCAGGCCCATCAGGTCGATGTTTTCCGCATCCGACCGGTGGCGCAGGTGGCGCACCAGCCGGCGGAACGCGGCGGCGGCGGTCGCGTCGTCGATCGCGTCGAGAGGGTCCATGGTAGCGCTCCAAACTTGATCGGGCCGCGTTAACGGTTAAGGCGCCGCACAGGCACCCTTCGCGCGAAAGTTTCTCCATGTCCAAGGCCACCAGCCCCCGATCGCGCAAGGTGCGCGTGCTCGCGACGCTCGGCCCCGCGTCCAACAGCCCCGAGATGATCGCCACGCTGTTCCAGGCGGGGGCGGACGCGTTCCGGATCAACATGAGCCATGGCGACCAGCCGTCCAAGGTCGCGGTGATCGAGGCGATCCGCGCGCTGGAGGCCCGTTTCAGCCGGCCCACCACCATCCTGGCCGACCTTCAGGGGCCCAAGCTGCGCGTCGGCCGCTTCGCGGATGGCCGGGTCGAGCTCGTCACCGGGTCGACCTTCACGCTCGACCGGTCGGCCGAGCCGGGGGACGCCACCCGGGTCGAGCTGCCCCATCGCGAGATCTTCGAGGCGATCGAGCCGGGCGCGCGGCTGCTGCTCGACGACGGCAAGCTGGTGCTGCGCGTCGTCGACCACCGCCCCGACACGATCACCACCATGGTCGAGATCGGCGGGCCGCTGTCGAACAACAAGGGGCTGAACGTCCCCGACGTGGTGCTGCCGATGGCGGCGCTGACCGATAAGGACCGGTCCGACCTCGCCTTTGCCGTCGAGCAGGGGGTGGACTGGATCGCGCTGTCGTTCGTCCAGCGGCCCGAGGACCTGATGGAGGCGAGGAAGCTGATCGGCGGCCGCGCCGCGCTGCTCGCCAAGATCGAGAAACCCGCCGCGATCGACCGGCTCGACGAGATCGTCGAATGCTGCGACGGGGTGATGGTCGCGCGCGGCGACCTGGGCGTCGAACTGCCGCCGCAGACGGTGCCGCCGCTCCAGAAGCGGATCGTGGAGGTGTCGCGGCGGCTGGGCCGGCCGGTGGTGGTCGCGACCCAGATGCTCGAGTCGATGATCCTCAGCCCGTCCCCGACCCGCGCCGAGGTATCGGACGTCGCCACCGCGATCTATGACGGCGCGGATGCGATCATGCTGTCGGCGGAATCGGCGGCGGGCGCGTGGCCGGTCGAATCGGTCAGCATGATGAACGCGATCGGGGTGTCGGTGGAGGGCGACCCCGGCCATGGCGACCGCATCCACTTCACCGTCACCAAGCCCGACCCGACCATTTCCGACGCGCTGTCCGAAGCGGCCAAGAACATCGCGCGCACCGTGTCGGCCTCCGCGATCATCTGCTTCACCACCTCGGGCTCCACCGCGCGCCGGATCGCGCGCGAACGGCCCTCCGTGCCGCTGCTGGTGCTGACCCCGCAGCTGGAAACGGCGCGGCGGCTGGGCCTGCTGTGGGGCACCCACGCGGTCCACACCCGCGACGTCGCCTCGTTCGAGGAGATGGTCGCCAAGGCCCGCCGCATGGCGCTGCGTCACGGCATGGCCAAGGCCGGCGACCGGGTGGTCGTGATGGCGGGCGTGCCGTTCAAGACGCCCGGATCGACCAACGTCCTCCACGTCGTGCGGATCACGGGGGACGAGTTGAAGGACTACGGCAAATAGGCGAGCGGATGGTCGACCATCCGCTCGTCCCGGGTGAGCAGCCTGGCGCCGAGCCGCTGGGCATGGACCAGCAGCATCTCGTCGAACGGATCGCCATGCGGCGGCTCGACCGCCAACGCGACCGTCGCGTCCTCGGCGGTGAACAGGTCGACGAGGATGTCCGCCGCCGCGCAGAAGCGGATCGCGCCCACCGGATCGAGCATCAACTCCTGCCGGCCGCGTCGCCGTTCCGCCCGAACCTTGGCGCGCAGTTCCCATATCGAGATCGAGGACACGATCAGGACGTGGTCGGGATTGCCGATCGCGTCCTGCTCCCACCGGCTGAGTTGATGACGTTCGGTCGCCAGCCATACGAGCACGTGCGTATCGAGCAGGATCTTCATCGATACTCGGGACCGAACAGCTCCTCGGTCCATGCCGGGCTGTTGAACGCGCGCAGCCACTCTTCCCCGGTCAGTCCGTGCGCCGGCGTGGGAATGCCGAGACGTTCCTGGATGCGATCGAGTTCGTTCCAGTCGATCGGCTTGCGCGTGGGCAAGGTCGGCGGACCCAGTTCGGCCACCGGCCTGCCGTTTTTGGTGATCGTGACCCGCTCGCCCCGTTCCGCAGCTGCCAGTGCTGCGGCGAACTGCGCCCGAGCTTCGCGAACCGACATCTCCATGGCGTATCTCCTGTGTACCCACGCGTACACGCCGCGGATCAGTCCAGCAACCCCAGCGCCGTCAGCTCCGCCCGCACCCCGGCCTCGCCGGTGAAGTGGATCGCGTGCATCCCGACCGCGCGGGCGCCCTCGACATTGGCGAGGTTGTCGTCGATGAACACGGTATCGCCGGGCGCTAGCCCCCAGCGGGCGAGCGCGAGGCGGTAGATCGCGGGGTCGGGCTTGACCAGCTTCTCGTCGCCCGAAACCACCACGTCGCGGAACCGGTCGAACAGCGCCGCCTCCCGCGCGCGGAACGGCGGCCAGAACTCGTGGGAGAAGTTGGTGATCGCGTAAAGCGGGACGCCCGCGGCATCGAGCTGCTCGACCAGCGCATGCATCCCCGGCATCGGCTCGCCGATCGATTCAAGGAAGCGCGGGCTCCACGCCCGGATCAGCGCCTCGTGATGCGGATGCAGCGCGATCAGCTCGGCGGAGGTGTCGGCGAAGTCGCGCCCGGCATCGTGCTGGAAATGCCAGTCATGCGTCAGCACATCGCGCAGGAACGCGTCGAGCGCCTCACCCTCGGGGATGAGGCGCGCATACAGGAACCGCGGGTCCCAATCGTACAGCACCCGTCCGACGTCGAAGACGACGGTCGTGGGACGGGCACGCACGCGCGGGGGCTTCAGCCCTGGCGGGCCTTGAAGCGGCGGTTGGTCTTGTTGATGACGTAGGTGCGGCCGCGGCGGCGGATCACGCGGTTGTCGCGATGACGGTCCTTGAGCGACTTCAGCGAGTTGCGGATCTTCATAAACAGGTTCTTCGAACAGAGGGATCGGAAAAGACGCGTCGCCCTAGTGGGGGGGCCGTGCCGAGTCAAGGCGGTGGACCCGGCCGGGGCACCCGTGCGTTGCCGTTGCGCAACGACCAGGAACCCCTCCATGACGCCCCGCCTGCCCTTTCTTCTCACCCTTGCCGCCCTGCCGCTCGGCGCCTGCGCGACCAGCCTGTCGCTGCCGCCGACGGAGGCGGTCCGCTATCACCTGGGCGCCAGCCAGATCCAGCGCGGCAGCGTCGCGGTGGAGCCGCTGGCGGCGCCCGGCACGCCGACCTCGCTCGAGTTCCGCACCTATGCCGCCGCGGTTGAGGCGCAGCTGCTCCGGAACGGGTACAGCCTCGCCGCGCCGGGCACCCAGCCGCAGCTGGTCGCCACCGTCGGTTTCACCCGCGCCGCACAGGCCGGGCCGCCGCGCCAGTCGCCCTTCTCGATCGGGCTGGGCGGCGGCGGCTTTTCCGGCGGGCGGCGGGGCGGCGGCGTCGGGCTGGGCGGCGGGGTCGGCTTTCCGGTCGGCGGCAGCCGCTCGACCGAGGTGATCGTCAGCGAGCTGGCGGTGACGATCAAGCGCCGCGCGGACCAGTCGCCGGTCTGGGAAGGTCGCGCCCATGCCTATGCCGACGGCTCCCGCCCGGATGCCGCGGCGGCGGCGCAGGCCGATCGCCTCGCCGGGGCGCTGTTCCTGAACTTCCCGGGCGAATCGGGGCGCACGGTCGAGGTGAAGTGACGCCGGCGATCAACGCCGCGTTCGACGGCGGCAACATCCGCGTGGTGCGGGTGGACGGCGACACGGTGGACCTGGAGATCGTCGCCGACCACCGGTCGGACTTCTTTCAATGGTTCCACTTCCGCGTCGCGGGCGCACGCGGGCGCACGCTGCGCTTCCGCATCGTCAACGCAGGCGGCGCGGCCTATGCGTTCGGCTGGCCCGGCTATCGCGCCCGGATGAGCGAGGATCGCGAGGCGTGGCGGCAGGTCGACACCGGCTATGCGGACGGGGTGCTCGCATTCTCCGCGACGATTGCGGGCGATCTCGCCTGGTTCGCCTATTTCGCGCCCTACACCACCGAACGGCACCACGCGCTGGTCGCCCGCATCGCGCGGGCGCCGGCGGCGACCCATCTCGAACTGGGGCAAAGCCTCGACGGCCAGCCGATCGACGCGTTCCGGTTCGGCGCGGGCGACCGGCAGGTGTGGCTCTACGCACGCCAGCATCCGGGCGAATCGATGACCGAATGGTGGATGGAAGGGGCGCTGGAATGGCTCGCCAGCGACGCCGCGCGACCCTTGCTGGCGCAGGCCACCGTGCATGTCGTCCCCAACATGAACCCGGACGGCACCCGGCGCGGGCACCTGCGCACCAATGCGGCGGGGGTCAACCTCAACCGCGAATGGCACGCGCCCTCCGCCGAGCGCAGCCCGGAGGTGCTCTGCGTCCGCGACGCGATGGACCGCACGGGGGTGGACGTCGCGATCGACGTCCATGGCGACGAGGCGATCCCCGCCAATTTCCTCGCCGGCTTTGAAGGCATCCCGAGCTGGACGGACGCGCATGGCGACAAGTTCTACGGCTATGGCCGCGCGCTGGCGGCGCACACCCCCGATTTCCAGACCGAACGGGGCTATCCCCGGACGGCGCCGGGCAACGCCAACCTCGCCATGTCGACCAACCAGCTCGCCGAGCGCTTCGGCGCGGTGGCGATGACGCTGGAGATGCCCTTCAAGGACCATGATCCCAACCCCGATCCCGAGTTCGGCTGGTCGCCCGAACGGTCGAAGCGGCTCGCGGTGGCGATGCTGGAAGTGCTGACCGAGCGGATCGGCGGCTGGTGATCGCGATCCGTCGCGACGACCCGCGCTCGGCGGCGGTGGCGCCGCTGATGGCGCTCCACCTCGCCGCCTCGCGCGCACAGACGCCCGCGCCAAACGCGCATGCGCTGGGCGCGGACGGGCTCGCCGATCCGGCGATCACCTTCTGGACCGCGTGGGACCGCGATATGCTGGCCGGGTTCGTCGCGCTCAAGCAGCTCGATCCCGACCATGGCGAGGTGAAGTCGATGCGCACCGCCCCCACCCACCTGCGGCGCGGCGTCGCCCGCGCGCTGCTCGGCCATGTCCTCGCCGAGGCCCGCGCGCGCCGCTATCGCCGGATCAGCCTCGAAACCGGCACCGCCCCCGGCTTTGCGCCCGCCAACGCCCTGTACGAGGCGGCGGGCTTCGTCGACGGCCCCGTGTTCGGCCATTACCCGCCCTCGCCCCACAACCGCTTCATGACCCTGGCGCTCGACACCCGCCCTTGAACGCGGCAGGTTGCCGGAAAGGGGGACGGGCCATGGACAAGCGATTCATCCCGATCGGCGTGGCGGTGGGCGTCGCGATCGGCGTCGCGACGGATCAGCTGGCCATCGGCATCGCTCTCGGCCTTGCGTTCGGCGTGGCGATCGCAAAGCTGCGCGGCCGGCGGGGCTGACCCCGAACCACCCGCCGGCGCACGACGCCCTCGCACGGGCTTTCGCCCAGACCACCGCCCCTCACCACCTCCGTTCGCCCTGAGCGCAGTCGAAGGGTACGCGACGGCATCCCCCCCACCACCACGGCCGTCCTTGCCGTCGTGGCCGCAAGCGCTAGAAACCTCGACCGTCCAAGCCAAGGAGGCCGCATGCCCACCCTCGTCCTGATCCGCCACGGCCAGAGCGCCTGGAACCTGGAAAACCGCTTCACCGGCTGGTGGGACGTCGACGTCACCGAACAGGGCGCGGCGGAGGCGCGCGCGGCGGGCGAGCTGATGGCGGCCAGGGGGCTCGACTTCGACCTGACCTTTACCTCGCTCCAGCTGCGCGCGATCAAGACGCTCAACCTCGCGCTCGAGGCGATGGGGCGGCTGTGGCTGCCGACGGAGAAGGACTGGCGCCTCAACGAGCGGCATTATGGCGGGCTGACCGGGCTCGACAAGGCGGAGACCGCGGCCAGGCACGGCGAGGATCAGGTCAAGATCTGGCGCCGCAGCTTCGACGTGCCCCCGCCCGCGGCCGAGCCGGGCGGCGACTACGATCTCGCCAATGACCGCCGCTATGCCGGCATCGCGATCCCCGCGGCCGAAAGCCTCAAGGACACGATCGAACGCGTCCTGCCCTATTGGAACGATCGCATCGCGCCCGCGCTGAAGGACGGCAACCGGGTGCTGATCTCCGCGCATGGCAATTCGCTGCGGGCGCTGGTCAAGCACCTGTCGAACATCCCCGACGCCGACATCACCGGGCTGGAGATCCCGACCGGCCAGCCGATCGTCTTTGAGCTCGACGACCGGCTGAACGCCACCGACCGCTATTATCTGAGCGAACGGTGAGCGTCACCGACGCCCCGCCCCCGGCACCCCCGGCGCCCGAGCCCGCGCGCGGGGCGGGCGCGCCGCTGGTCGCGGTTGGATGGGCGGCGACCGTAATGTCGGTGGTGATGTATCTGTCCTATCTCGACCAGATCACCCGCAACCTCCACGGCCAGAAAGGGTCCTGGGTACAGCCGCTGGCGGCGATGATCGCCTGCATCCTGTGGGGCAGCTATGGGCTGTTCCGGCGTCGGATCGACTGGCCGCTGGTGCTCGCCAACGCGCCGGGCGTGGTGCTGGGCGGGCTGGCGGCGGCGACCGCGCTTCGCTAGGCGGCAGCTTCGGGCGCGGGGAACAGGCGAATGACGGACCCTCTTGTCGGCATCATCATGGGATCGACGTCCGATTGGGAGACGATGCGCCATGCCGCCGCGGTGCTCGACGCGTTGGGGGTGCCGCACGAAACCCGCGTCGTCTCGGCGCACCGCACGCCGCAGCGATTGTACGACTATGCCACCGGCGCCGCCGACCGGGGCGTCAAGGTGATCGTCGCGGGCGCGGGCGGGGCGGCGCACCTGCCCGGCATGGCGGCGGCGATGACCCATCTGCCGGTGCTGGGGGTGCCGGTGGAAAGCCATGCGCTCAAGGGCATGGATAGCCTGCTGTCGATCGTCCAGATGCCCGGCGGGGTGCCGGTGGGGACGCTGGCGATCGGCAGGGCGGGGGCGATCAACGCCGGGCTGCTGGCCGCCGCGATCCTGGCGCTGTCGGACCCGGCGCTGGGCGAACGGCTGCGCGCGTGGCGGGCGGCGCAGACCGACGCGGTGGCGACCGACCCCGCATGACGGGCGCGTCCACTCCGGCGCAGCCCGCGGTGATCCCGCCCGGCTCCACGATCGGCATCCTGGGCGGCGGGCAGCTCGGGCGGATGATCGCGATCGCCGCCGCGCAGCTCGGCTATCGCACCCACATCCTCGCGCCCGAGGCGACCGGCCCGGCGACGGAGGTCGCGGCGCAATGGACGCAGGGGCGCTTCGACGATCCGGACGCGGTGCGTGCCTTTGCCGCGGCGGTGGACGTCGTCACCTACGAGTTCGAGAATGTCGATCCGCACGCGGTCGCCTACCTGTCGGGCCGGGTGCCGGTGCGCCCGTCGACGCTGTCGCTCGACATCTCGCGCTATCGCCCCAACGAGAAGAGCTGGGTCGCCGATCTGGGCGGACGCACCGCCGACTGGCGGCCGGTCGACGGGCTGCCCGCGCTGGCGGCGGCGCTGGCCGAGATCGGCACCCCGGCGATCCTCAAGACGACGCTGTTCGGCTATGACGGCAAGGGCCAGGCGCGGATCGACGCCCCGGACGAGGCCGCCGCCGCCTGGGCCGCGATCGGCAGCCCCGCCCCGCTGGCGGCGGGCGTACCCGCGATCGTCGAGGCGCGGGTGGACTTCCTGGCCGAGTTCTCGGTGGTGCTCGCGCGCGGGGGCGACGGCGCGACGGCGGTGTGGGACGTGGCGGAGAACGTCCACCGCGAGGGCATCCTCCATACCTCGACCGTCCCCGCCCGGCGCGAGATCCTGGCGCAGGCGGACGAGGCGATCGCGCTCGCCGCCGCGCTCGCCGAACGGCTCGGGCATGTCGGGGTGATGACCGCCGAGTTCTTCGCCACGCCGCAAGGCCCGGTGTTCAACGAGATGGCGCCGCGCGTCCACAATTCGGGGCACTGGACGATCGAGGGCGCGGAAACCTCGCAGTTCGAAAACCACCTGCGCGCGATCTGCGGCCTGCCGCTCGGCCCCACCACCCGCACCGGCAGCCATGTGGTGATGGAGAACCTGGTCGGCGCGGAGGCGGATCGCTGGCCCGCGCTGGCCGCCGAGCGCGGCGCACACCTCCACCTCTACGGCAAGCGCGAGGGGCGGCCCGGTCGCAAAATGGGACATGTGACGCGCATCCGGCGGGCGACGGGAGAACCTTTGCCGCCGCGATAGGTTTGGACGCAGGATCGCGGCAGCACGGAACTGCGCGACGGCACGGCGGCGACAGTCGCGATCGGAGAGGCAGCCATGGTCCCGCGCGGACAGCTCGCGTCGCTGCTGGCGACCATCGATTCGGCGACACCCGCCTTTACCCTGTTCGAGGTGGCGGCCGGCGTCCGCCTGCTCGGCCCGCCGGTAGAGGGGGTGGCGGCGCTGCTGGTGCTGTCGGGCACCCTGCACCTTCATGGCGACGCCATGCCCGATCCGGTGGGTGCGGGGCGGCTGGTGCTGTTGCCCGCCGGCCGACGCGCGGCGATCGGCGCCTCGTCGCAGCCGCCCGACGTCACCGTCGACGGCAAGCGCAGCCTGGTCCACCGCCATGGCTGGCTGGTCGCGGACGCCACCCGCGGCCGCCCGGCGCAACTGGTGATCGCCGCCGCCCGGATCGCGGGCAGCGGCGACGTGCTCGGCGGTCCGGTGGTGGTGCCGGTCGGCGACACCCCCGCGGGCAAGCCGATCGTGGCGCTGATCCGCGCCGAATGCGCGGCGGGCGCGGGCGGGCACCCGGCGCTCGCGATGTCGCTGATGAGCGCCTGCGTCGTCCAGGGCCTGCGCCGGGCGATGGACAACGCGACCGAGGGCGAGGGCGATGCGGAAACGGCGACGCTGGGACTGGTCGGCCGCGCGGTGGCGGCGATCCGCGCCCAGCCCGGCGCCCCGCACACGGTGGACACGCTCGCCGACGTGGCGGGTATGAGTCGCTCCACCTTCCTGCGCCACTTCCGCCGGCTGATGCGGACCACGCCGATCGACTTCGTCCAGCGCGTCCGGCTGGAGGAGGCGCGCGCGATGCTGGGGGGCACCAGCCTGCCGGTGAAGGCGGTCGCCGCGCGCACGGGGTTCCAAAGCCGCAGTCACTTCTCCCGCCTTTTCCGTACCGCTTTCGGCCGCGATCCCAGCAGTTTCCGGCAGAACGCCACCGCGCAACCCGCCCCGGACCATGACTGACGCGCACCCGACCGGTGCCCGGACGGTTCAATGACGTGCCCCTGCCCATCATGCCCGGCACCCCCCGAACAGGGGCATTCTCCGGCAAATCGCGGCCCATCCGCAGTTTTCGCGGGGTCGTTGCGGGCCTGTTCCGTTCCCGTCGGTGCGCCGGCGCGGGCCGGGACCGCCCCGGCATGGCGGGAACTCGAGCACGCCCACACCGGTTATTATCACACGATCCAGCCGGGTCGTCACAATAACATTTTCTTCAGGAGGTTATCATGGCTGGTCTGACCAACATCTTCGGCGGCAACGACGACAGCTTCAGCAGCAACTCCAGCGATCAGGACGCATCGGGCTCGATCGTCGGCGATGCCACCAGCACGCTGGGTCTTGACGTAGACTCGTCGCAGTCGTCGTACAACGAGGACGAAGACGGCAACATCTCGCAGGAGACCAACGACAACTCGATCGGGCTCGACACCTCGACCGACGGTCTGCTCGGCGCGGTCGGCGACACGTTCAACTCGTCGGATAGCGAGCAGTCCAACTCGTAATCCGGACCCGGTGAACGTTGGGGGCGGGTGGCATCGACCGCCCGCCCCCTGACGTTCGCGATGGCCGGGGCCTCACGGGGAGTGTCATGGTCCATCCCGCGCTGATGAACCCGAACAATCGGCTGCTCGGCTGGTCCACCAACGACTTCAGCCTGTACGGCGGCCTGCCGGTGGTGACGATCGGGATGCCCGAGGCGACACCGCCGAGCAGCGCGTTCGTGACGGTTCCCGCCAGCGCGACGCCATCACCCCCGCCCGTCGAAGCAAGCGGGTCCGCCGCATCGGTCCCCTCAAGCATCGATGCGGTGCCGTCCGACGCTGGACTGAATGGCGCACCGCTGCCCATCGCCCCCTCCGCGCCGGCACCCGCCCCTCCCCCGACCACGACTTCACCCCCCGCCAGCCCCGACTTCGCCCCCGCCGTTCCCGGTCCGATAGGCTCCGGTTCGCTGGCACCGTTCCAGCCCGCCGTCGCGCTGGCCGGTTCGGCCGGCGAGCCGACGACCGTTGCGGCCGGTGCTCTGTCAGGCACGATCGGCGCGTCCAGCCTGACGACTCCACTGATCGAAGCCCCGGCCACGGCGCTTGCGTCGGTCGGCGCCGCGTTGGCCGGGCAGATCGGTCCGGCGTTAGCCGCGCCGGTGCTGAGCGGCGCCCTCCCCGACCCTGCAGGCCTCATCGCCGCGCCCGTCTCCGCCATCACCGAGACCCTATCGACCGCGACGCTGGTGGACGGCCTGATCGGCGACACCTTGCCGCAAACGACCACCGCGTTGGTCGGTGCGGTCGAGAACACGGCGGCGCTAGCGGAAACCGCGCTGCCGCAGCCCGACGCCGCGCTCGATCAGGTCGGTGCCGCGGTCGACGCAGCCGCCGGCGCCGCACCTGCGCTCCCGGCCGAGGCGCTGTTGGCCCTCGCGACGGCGACCGACACCCTGACCACCGCCGCGCCCGTGGAGGCCGTGGCCGACATTCCTGCGGCCGTGACTGCCCCGTTGGCGCCGGCGACCGCCCCTGCGACGGCAGCCCTCGACGACACGGTGACGCGCGTTGCCGACGGCGCAACTGCCACACTCGACACGCTCGCCGCCCCTGCCGCCGCGATCCCGGATGCGACCGCGCCGGCGACGGCTCCCCTCGCAGAAGCGCCCGCAACACTCGACGCGCTTGCCGCACCCGCAGCACCGGTGGTCGATATCGCGACCGGGGCAGCCACCGCGCCCCTCACCGCACCCGTGGAGGACGAGTTCGCAGGCGCCGATCCGGCCGGCGGCGTCACCACGCTGGTCCAGATGGTTGAATCCGCGGAGGTGTTCGACCTGAGTCAGGCGGGCGCCGCCGCCGACGCGGACAGCGGCTCCGGATCGATCCTCGACAGTCTGGCGTTGGAGCCGGCGCTGCTCGGTGACGCGGCCGAAGACACGCACGACGCCACTCCGGTCGTGCAGCATGACGATAACGGGGGATTGCTGGGCGGCCTATGACCGACACCCGAACGCCTTTGGCTGGTGCCAACCCTTCCGACATGCAGGGCGCGCAGGAGCGTGCGGACGAGGCGGTGGCGCAGGTCATCGCGCTCGACAGCGCGCAACGCTCGGCCGAACTCGCGAAGGGCGACGAGTTCGCGTCGGCGCTGCGCCAGTGCAAGCGGCTGATCTGGACCGCCGCCGCCTTTTCGGGCGGGGTAAACCTCCTGTTCCTCGCCTCCCCCATCTACCTGACGGAAGTCTACAACCGCGTCATCCCGTCGGGCAGCATCCCGACGCTGGTGTCGTTGTCGATCGGCCTCATGATCGCGCTGATGACGATGGCGGTGTTCGATGCGGTGCGCGGGCGCATCCTGATCCGCGCCGCCGCCCGGCTCGACCGCATTCTCGCGCACCGCGTGTTCCAGGCGATCATCGAGATCGCACCCCGCAGCGGCGCCGCCGCACGCAACGCCAACATGCTGCGCGATCTGGACCAGTTCCGCGGCGCGCTGGCCGGGCAAGGGGCGCAGTTCTTCTTCGACGTGCCGTGGATGCCGCTGTTCCTGATCGTCCTGTTCCTGATCAACCCGATCCTGGGGCTGGTGGCGCTCGCGGGTGCGGTGATCCTGCTCGCGATGGCGATCATGAACAACGTAATGACCCGCGAAAGCGCGGAGGTGGCGCAGGAGGCGGCGACCCGGTCGTACCGCTTTACCGATGCGGTCGCGCGCCATGCCGGGCCGGTGCGCGCGATGGGCATGGAGGACGCGCTCTCCGTCCACTGGCACATCGACCGCGAGACGATGATGCGCCGCCAGGCGGAGGGTTCCGACCGCGGCGCCTCGATGGCGTCGAGCATCAAGTTCCTGCGGCTGGTGCTGCAAAGCGCGATGATCGGGATCGGCGGTTACCTGGTGGTCGAAGGGTCGATGCTTCCCGCCTCGATCTTCGCCGCCAACGTGCTGCTCGGGCGCGCGCTGGCGCCGCTGGAGCTCGCAGTCACCGGCTGGCGGGCGATCGGCGGCGCGGTCTCGGCGGGACGGCGGGTGCAGAAACAGCTTCACCTGGCACCCCGGCGCGACCTCAAGGTCGAATTGCCGCCCCATGATGTCGCGATCAGCGTGCAGAAGGCGAGCTTCACCCCGCCCGGCGCGCGCCAGCCGTCGTTGCGCTCGATCGAGCTGGAGATCCGCGCGGGCGAGGTCATCGGCATCGTCGGCCCGTCCGGCGCGGGCAAGACCTGCCTCGCAAGCCTGCTGGTCGCGGTGACCAATCCGACCCAGGGCCGGGTCACGATCGGCGGGGTCGAAGGGCGCCACTGGCTGCCGGAGAACCTGTCGCAGACGGTCGGCTACCTGCCGCAGACGGTGGGGCTGTTTCCCGGCACGATCCGCGACAACATCGCCCGCTTCACCAAGGCGTCCGACGAGGAAGTGGTCAAGGCGGCGACGCGCGCCAACGTCCACGACATGATCCTGACGCTGCCCGACGGGTACGAAACCCGGGTGGACGAGGGCGGGTCGGGGCTGTCGGGCGGTCAGCGCCAGCGGATCGGCCTTGCCCGCGCGATGTTCGGCTCCCCCCGCCTGCTGGTGCTCGACGAGCCCAACGCGCATCTCGATGCCGATGGCGAAGACGCGCTGGCCGCCGCGCTCGCGACGCTTAAGGCGGACGGGTCGACGATCGTGCTGATCGCCCACCGGCTCAACCCGATCGCGCATGTCGACCGGGTGATCGTGATGAACAAGGGCGAACTCCAGCTCGACGGTCCCCGCGCCAAGGTGTTCAGCAAGGTCCGCACCGAGCTGGTCCGCTCGATCGCGCGCGATCCGATGGCCGCTGCACCGCCCGCACAACCGGCGAAGGAGGCCGTATGAAGCTCGACTTCCTGTCGCTCGGCGGCGGCGGCGGCCCACCCGCATCGCACCCGCGCCGCTCGATCGAGCGCGCGATGCGGCGGCTCGACATCAAGCCGCTCGACGATGCCAGCCGGACGATCCGGGTCGGGTTGATCGTGCTGGCGGTGTTCGCGGCGATCTTCGTCGCCTTCGCCACGCTGGCCCCCATCTCCGCCGCGGCGATCGCGCCGGCCGAGGTATCGGTCAGCGGCGACAAGGTGGTCGTGCAGCCGGTCACGGGGGGCATCGTCACCCAGGTGATGGTACGCGAGGGGCAGCAGGTCCGTGCCGGCCAGCCGCTGGTCCGCCTCAACGGCATCCGTTCGGGCGCGCAGCTCGCCCAGGCGCAGGCCAGTCGCGACGCTCTACGCGCGCGCGAGGCCCGCCTGCTAGCCGAGCGCGACGGGCGCGACGTGCTCGCCTTCCCCGCCGATCTCGCCACCCGCGCCGGCGACCCCGCGGTGGCCCAGGCGATGGCGGCGGAGCGTCAGGTGTTCGCACAACGCGGCGCGGTGCTTTCCGCCGATCGCGGCACCAGTGCCGAATCGCTGGCAGCCGCGCGTTCGCGCGCCGCCGCAACCCGCCAGCAATTGGCCCTGATCTCGGACGAACTCGGCGACTATCAGTCGCTCTACCGCAAGGGGTTCGCACGCAAGACGACGATCCGCTCGCTCCAGCGGACCCAGGCGCAGCTTCGCGCCGACCTCGCGGGCGCGGACGCGGCGGTGGCGCAGGGCGAACTCGGGCGCACCCGCTTCGACGACGCCCGCCAACTCGATCTCGCCAGCCAGCTCGGGCAGGTCCAGCAGCAGCTGGCGCAGGTGACGCCCCAGCTCGACGTCACCCGCTACATGGCCGATCAGGACGTGATCCGCGCGCCTGCCGCGGGCCGGGTGTCGGGCGTGACCTCGATGGGCGCCGGCACCGTGATCGGCGGCGGCAAGACGCTGATGGAGATCGTGCCCACCGGCCGTGCGCTGATCATCGAAGCGCGGGTCAAGCCCGCCGACATCGACGACGTCCGCATCGGCCAGCCTGCGACCGTCCGCTTCTCGACGGTCAACCCGCACGGTCGCACGACGTTCGACGGCCGGGTCGTGACGCTCAGCCCCGCCAGCATCCAGGCGGGCGGCGAGTCCTTCTACAAGGCGCAGGTGGTGTTGACCGACGCGGGATCGGTGCGGCGCGAGCGGCTGGCCCTGCAACCCGGCATCCCCGCCTCCGTCACGATCAAGACCGAGAACCGTACCCTGTTCGACTATCTGTTCGCGCCGTTCACCGACGCGGTCAGCCGTTCCTTCCGAGAGGAGTAAGCCCGATGCCCGGTTACCTCAGCCAGATGTTCGCCGACGACCAAGGCCAGTCCGGCCAGAGTTCGGACGGCCAGGCGCAGCTCGACTACGATACCGACCTCGCGTACGAGGCCACGGTCGGCACGGATGTCGACGTCACCTATCAGGATGCGCAAGGGGGCACCCACAGCTACTCCGCGACCAACGACGTGACGTTGGTCGTCGATGCCGATGCGACCGTGGGCGCGGTGGTCGGCTACGACCAGTCGTCGATGGATGGATGACGGCCCTCCTATCGGCCCGACATTCGGCCTGAGCGAAGTCCAAGGCGCGGCGTCCCGGCAGGCGCCTCAACCTCGCCTGGCTCACGACATGGGTCAGGCGCCGGTGACGACCGGCGCCCCCGCGATCAATCGTTCGTAAAGCGCGAGATACGCGTCCGCCATCCGTTCGACGCTGAACCGCGCCGCGACGGCGCGGCGGCAGGCGGCTCGGTCGATCTCCCCGATCCGCCCGATCGCATCCACCGCCTCGTCGAGCGTATCGACCAGGAAGCCGGTGACGCCATGCTCGATCAGCTCGGGCATCGAGCCGCGATTGTACGCGATCACCGGCGTGCCGCACGCCATCGCCTCCACCACCGACAGCCCGAACGGCTCGTCGAACCCGATCAGGTGAAGCAGCGCCCGCGCCTGTCCCAGCGCGCGCAGCCGCTGCGCGCCGCCGACCACGCCGAGCTGCTCCACCCGGTCGCCATCGACAAAGGGCGCGACCTCGGCCTCGTAATAATCCTGGTCCTGCACCGGTCCCGCCATCACCAGGCGTCGCCCCGCCGCGCGCGCCGCACGGATCGCGCACCCCGCGCCCTTGTCGGGATGAAAGCGGCCAAAGAAGAGAAGGTCGTCCGATCCCGCCGCATCGAATGGGAAGTCGTCCAGCGGGATGCCATGGTGGATCGTCGCGGCATAGCCCAGCGATGCCTGCCGGTCCGCGTCGGAGATCGCCACATAATGGACCCGGTCGTCATACGCCTTGTAGATGGGCAGGATGCGACCCGACCCGAAGCCATGGATGGTGGTCATCACCGGCGTGTCGATCAGCCGGCTGAAGGCGAGCGGAACGAAGTCCGCCTGGTTGTGGATCAGGTCGAACTCGCCCGCCCGTTCAAAGGCGTGGGCAACGTGCATCGCCTCCCACACCTTGGCGTCGATCTCGGGGTGCTCGGAATAGGCGTGCGGCACCACCCCGGCGAGCGTTCCGGCGGTGTGCGAATCCCCTGTCGCGAACAGCGTCACGTCGACGCCGCGCGCGACCAGCGCTTCGGTGAGCAGGCTGGTCACCAGCTCCCACGGGCCATAGCCGACGGGGGGCGTGCGCCACGAGATCGAGCTCAGCATCGCGATCTTCATGGCTCTACGATCATCCCCTCATCCGCGCGCAACACGCCCGCCTGCCCGTCGTCGCCCAGCGTCGACAGAAGCACGGTGCCGGGCCACGCGACCGCCACATCCTGCCCGGTCAGGTTGAACAGCACCAACAGGCGTCGATTGCCATGTCGCCGCTCATAGGCGAGCACCTGCTCGGGTGCCTCGACCGGGTGCCAGCTTCCCACCGACAGGGCGTCGTGCGCCCGCCGCAGCGCCAGCAGCGCGCGGTAGAGGTGGAGCATCGACCGGGGGTCGCACTCCTGCGCGGCGACGTTGCGGGTCGGCCAGTCGGCATGGAGCGGCAACCACGGCTCGGCGGTGGAAAAGCCCGCCTGCGGCCCCGCATCCCACGCCATCGGGGTCCGCGAAGGATCGCGACCGATGCCGAGTCCGGGCTGGCGATGGTGCTGGGGGTCGCGGATGCGCTCGGCCGGGATATCGACGTGGCCGATCCCGATCTCGTCGCCCTGGTACAGCGTCGGGGTGCCCCGCAACGTCAGCACCAGCATCGCCGCGACCCTGGCCTGACGCTCGCCGACCCGCCCGGCGATGCGGCGCGCGTCGTGGCTGCCGACGACCCAGTTGGGCCAGCCCCAGCGCGGCAGCGCGCCCTCATAGGCCGCGATCGTCCGCGCCAGCACAGCTGCGTCCCACTCGCTTTCGACCAGGTGGAAGTTGAACGGCAGGTGCACCTCCGGCGCCTCGAGCGTGCCGTACCAGCGGACCAACCGGTCGTCGGGAAGGAAGATCTCGCCGATCAGGACCCGTGCGCTGCCACCCTCGGCGCCATAGCTGTCGGCAAGCGTGCGAAAGCCCGCGGCGATCGCATGGGCTTCGGGCTGGTCGGTCGAATGGCGCTGGATCAGCCGGTCGCGGTCGCGCATCGCGGGGGTCCAGTCGGGGTTGGGCGGGTTGTCGGGCAGCCCCTGCGCCTTGACGATGTGCCACAGCACGTCGATCCGGAACCCGTCCACCCCGCGGTCGAGCCAGAAGCGCAGGGCCGCGGTCATCGCCGCGCGCAGTTCGGGGTTGCGCCAGTTGAGGTCGGGTTGCTCCTTGAGGAACGCGTGCAGGTAATATTGGCCGGTGTGCTCGTCCCACGCCCAGGCCGATCCGCCGAAATCGCTGATCCAGTTGTTGGGCGGTCCGCCATCGGGACCCGGATCGCGCCAGATATACCAGTGGCGCTTGGGATCGTCGCGCGAACGGCGGCTCTGCGCGAACCAGGGATGCCGGTCCGAACTGTGGTTGGGGACGAAATCGAGCACGAGCTTGAGCCCGCGGGCATGCACCGCCGCCAGCAGCCGGTCGAAATCGGCCAGCGTCCCGAACAGCGGGTCGACCTCGCAGTAATCGGCGACGTCGTAGCCGAAATCGGCCATCGGCGACGGGAACATCGGCGACAGCCAGATCGCGTCCACCCCCAGCCCCGCGACATGGTCCAGCCGTTCGATGATGCCGGACAGGTCGCCCACCCCGTCGCCATCGGCGTCGCGAAACGAACGCGGATAGATCTGGTACACCACGCCGCGCTCCCACCAGGGATGCGCGGCCGCAGGCTGGGTGGACATGGTCATGCGCCGCGTTTCTAGCGCCGGGCACCGCCGGATCAACCGGCCGTGCCGCCGGGGCCGGGCTCCCGCGCGAACGGCAGCCCGGCCCGGATGCACGGGATCAACGCAGCTCCAGCACCACCACCGACTTCGCGGGCAGCGTCGCCGACAGCGTCCCGCCCGACACCTGCGCGCCGGTGAAGGCGGCCGGCCTGACCACCTCGGGCGAGCCGAAGTCGTTGCGCGACTGGATCGTCGGCGCGGTCAGGATCTGGCCGGTGACGCCAGCGGCGGTCAGCCCGGTGATCGCGACCGAGACGCTCGCCGGGCGGTTCGGGTCGACATTGGTCATTGCCACCCGCACCACGCCGTCCTTGCCCCGCGCGGCGATCGCGCTGATCGCGGGCACCACCCACTGGTCCTTGTTGTACCAGGGCGACTTCACGTCGCTCGGCAGCACCGTCGCGTCCTGGAACCCGCGATACATGTGGAACACATGATAGGTGGGCGTCAGCACCATCTGGCCTTCGCGGGTCAGGATCATCGCCTGGAGCACGTTCACCATCTGGGCGATGTTGGTCATCCGCACCCGGTCGGCATGGCGGGCGAAGATGTTGATGTTGAGCGCCGCCACCATGGCATCGCGCAGGGTGTTCTGCTGGTACAGGAAGCCCGGATTGGTACCGGGCTCGACATCGTACCACGTCCCCCATTCGTCGACCGCGAGGTTGACCCGCTTTTCGGGATCGTACTTGTCCATGACCGCCGAATGCTTGGTGACCAGCTCTTCCATGTGGATCGTCTTGGAAATCGTCGCGGCGTAGTCGGTCTCGTCGAAGCGGATCGCCGACCCCTTCTTCTCCCAGGTGTTCGGCACCGTGTAATAGTGGACCCCGACACCGTCGACGCGCTTGCCCGCCTCGCGCATCATCACCTCGGTCCAGTTATAGTCGCCGGAGTTGGCGCCGCTGGCGATCTTCATCACCCGCGTGCCGCCCGGCACCTTGACGAACTGGCCGTAGCGCCTGGTGAGATCGGCGGCATATTCGGCGCGCATCTCGCCGCCACAGCCCCACAATTCGTTGCCCAGCCCGAAATAGGGCAGCTTCCATGGCTGCTTGCGGCCGTTCTTCGCGCGCAGGTCGGCGAGGCTGCCGTTGGGCGCGGTGATGTATTCGACCCATTCCGCCATTTCCTGCGGACTGCCGTTGCCGACATTGCCCGAGACATAGGCGTCCGCGCCGATCAGTTCGGCGAAGTCCATGAACTCGTGGGTGCCGAAAGCATTGTTCTCGGTCACCCCGCCCCAGTTGGTGTTGACCTTGACCGGGCGCCCCTTGCGCGGGCCGATCCCCTCGCGCCAGTGATATTCGTCGGCGAAGCAGCCGCCGGGCCAGCGGACCAGCGGCACCCTGAGCTCCTTCAACGCCGCGATCACGTCGTTGCGGTAACCGCGGGTATTGGGAATGCGGCTGTCCGCGCCCACCCAGATGCCGCCATAGATGCCATAGCCCAGATGCTCGGCGAACTGGCTGAAGATGTGCCGATCCATCACCGCCCCCGGCTTGGTGGCGTCGAGCGTCCCGCTCACCGTCGCCGTCGCGGCTGCGCCCGCGTCCTGGGCGACGGCGGGGGCGACCGGCAGCGCCAGGGCTCCCGCCGCCAGCACCGCCGCGATCACGCTGCGCACCGTCCTCATCTCGCCCTCTCCCGATCCGTTGCTAATGTCGGACTATTCCCAACCGGCCCGGCCGTAAAGGGCAAGGACGCCGCCGCGCTCACCAGCTCCAGAGCGTTCCGTCCTCCAGCCGGTTCACGGGCAGGAACGCACGGCTGTACTCGTAGCCCTTCGCCAGTTCCTCGTCGATGTCGACGCCCAGGCCCGGCGCCTCGCCCGGATGCATGTAGCCGTCGGCGAACGTATAGGCATGGGGAAAGACCGCATCGGTCTCGGGCGTGTGGCGCATGTATTCCTGCACCCCGAAATTGGGGATCGACAGCCCGAAATGGAGCGCCGCCGCCATGCACACCGGCGACAGGTCGGTGGCGCCGTGGCAGCCGGTGCGGACCTGGTACAGATCGGCGAGCGCGGCGATCCGGCGCAGGTGGGTGATGCCGCCGGCATGGACCACCGTGGCGCGGATATAGTCGATCAGCTGGTTCTCGATCAGCGCCTTGCAGTCCCAGATCGAGTTGAAGATCTCGCCCACCGCGAGCGGCGCGGTGGTGTGCTGGCGGATCAGGCGGAACGCGTCCTGGTTCTCGGCCGGGGTTGCGTCCTCCAGCCAGAAGGGGCGGTACGGCTCCAGGTCGCGGCCCAGTCGTCCCGCCTCGATCGGGGCCAGGCGATGGTGGATGTCGTGGAGCAGGTGGACGTCCCAGCCCAGCGCCTCACGCGCCGCCGCGAACAACTCGGGGACGACGCGCAGGTATTTCGACGTCGACCACACGCTCTCGCTCGGCAGATCGGCATCGGCGGGTTCGTAGAAATAGCGGTCCTTGCTGACGCCATAGGTCGACGCCATCCCCGGCACCCCGCACTGGAGGCGGATCGCCTTGTACCCCTGTTCCTTGTATTCCAGCGCCGCCGCGATCGTGTCGTCGATCGACGTGCCGTTGGCATGGCCATAGACCATGCACCCCTCGCGCGCGGCGCCGCCCAGCAGCTGATAGACGGGCAGCCCCGCGATCTTGCCCTTGATGTCCCACAGCGCGGTGTCGACCGCGGCGATCGCGGTCATCGTCACCGGCCCGCGCCGCCAATAGGCGCCCTTGTACAGATACTGCCAGATATCCTCGATCCGGTGCGCGTCGCGGCCGATCAGGCACGGGACGACATGGTCGGCGAGGTAGCTCGCGACCGCCAGCTCGCGCCCGTTCAGGGTCGCGTCGCCCACCCCGGTGGTGCCGTCGTCGCACTCGATCCTGAGCGTCACGAAGTTGCGCCCCGGACAGGTGACGATCACGCGGGCGGAAACGATCTTGGGCATGGAAATCCTCTACCTGGCATTGCCCGCGCGACGCCGGGCGTGATAGCGTTATCATGCTGGAATGGCAGAACCCGAGTCAATGCCGGAGCATCCAGACTCCGGCGGGAGAGGACGATTGCGCAGGACGAGATGGCTCGCGGCTTTGGCGTTCGGGCTCGCCGCGACGAACCCCGCCCGCGCGGATGACGGGTACCGGTTGTGGCTCCGTCACGGCCAGCCCGCGCCTGCCGATGCCGTCACGGTCCGCGGTGCATCGCCGATGCTGGATGCCGCCGCGGGCGAGCTTCGCCGCGGGCTGCCCGCCGCGGCCGGACCGGTACTGCTCGCGACCGCGACGGACCCCGCCGTCGCCGCGCTGCGAACGCCGGTGTCCGGGCTGGGCGAGGAGGGCTATCTCGTCCGCCGCGCCCGGATCGACGGGCGCGCGGTGACGCTGATCACCGGCAACACCGACGGGGGGGTGCTCTACGGCGCCTTTGCACTACTCCGCCACTTCGCCACTGGCGGCAGCGCCGACGCGATCGATCTGTCATCCGCTCCCAAGGTCCGCCTGCGGGTGCTCGACCATTGGGACAATCTCGATGGCGTGGTGGAGCGCGGCTATGCCGGGCGGGCGCTGTGGGACTGGTGGAAACTGCCCGACTACAAGGACCCGCGCTACCTGGACTATGCCCGCGCCAATGCGTCGCTGGGGATCAACGGCACCGTCCTCAATAACGTTAACGCACGCGCCGAAAGCCTGACCGCGCCGTACATCGCCAAGGCCGCGGCGCTCGCCGACGTGTTCCGCCCGTACGGTATCAAGGTCTACCTGTCCGCGCGCTTCTCCGCCCCGATCGAGATCGGCGGGCTCAAGACCGCCGATCCGCGCGACGCGCAGGTGGCCGCGTGGTGGAAGGCGAAGGCGGACGAGATCTACCGCGCCATCCCCGATTTCGGCGGCTTCCTGGTCAAGGCGAACAGCGAAGGCCAGCCGGGGCCGCGCGACTACAACGCCAGCCATGCCGACGGCGCCAACATGCTCGCCGCGGCGGTGAAGCCCCATGGCGGGATCGTGATGTGGCGCGCGTTCGTCTATGCCGACACCGACCCCGACGACCGCGCCAAGCAGGCCTATACCGAGTTCAGGCCGCTCGACGGCCGCTTCGCCGACAATGTGATCGTCCAGGTCAAGAACGGCGCGATCGATTTCCAGCCGCGCGAGCCCTTCCATCCGCTGTTCGGCGCGATGCCGAAAACACCGCTGATGATGGAGTTCCAGGTCACCAAGGAGTATCTCGGCTTCGCGACCCACCTCGCCTATCTGGGGCCGCTGTTCACCGAGACGCTCGACGCGCGCACCGGCCGGGGACGCGAGACGGTGGCGGACGTGGTTGACGGCACGACCGAACGCCACGCGCTGACCGGGATCGCCGGGGTCGCCAACATCGGCGACGACCGCGACTGGACGGGGGGAACGTTCAATCAGGCGAACTGGTACGCGTTCGGGCGGCTCGCCTGGGACCCGGACCTCAAGGCCGACGCGATCGCCCGCGAATGGGCGCGGGCGACCTTCGGCATCGATCCCGCCATCGTCGAGCCGGTGGTGGCGATGATGATGCGATCGCGCGAGGCGGTGGTGGACTATACCGGCCCGCTCGGGCTCGCGCACCTGATGGCGACCGGGCATCATTACGGGCCGGGTCCGTGGGTGTCCGACCTCAAGCGCCCCGAATGGAACCCGGTCTACTACCACCGCGCCGACAAGGGCGGGATCGGCTTCGACCGCACCCGCACCGGCAGCAACGCGGTGGCGCAATATGCGCCCGCGGTGGCGAAGCTGTACGCAAATCCGCGCACCACGCCCGAGGCGGAACTGCTCTGGTTCCACCACCTGCCCTGGACCCACCGGCTGAAAGACGGCGAGACATTGTGGGACGGCCTCGTCCACCGCTACGACCGCGGGGTCGCGACGGTCGCCGGGATGCGGGCGAGCTGGCAGGCGCTGCGCCCGCTGGTCGACCCCGAACGCTGGACCAAGACCGCGACCTTTCTCGCCATCCAGGAGCGCGAGGCGCGCTGGTGGCGCGACGCGAGCCTCGCCTATTGGCAGTCGGTCAACGGCCTGCCGCTTCCTGCCGGCAGCGCGGCCCCCGCGCACGACCTCGCCTGGTACAAGGCGCAGGTCCCCGCCTTCGCCCCCGGCAATCCGAAATGAGGGACATGCCCATGGCCGTCATCACTCGCCGCGACGCGCTCGCCGGGATCGCCGCACTCGGCGTTGCCGGGGCTGCCGGGGCCGCCCCCGATAGCCTTCGGTCGATCGCGCAGGCCAAGGGCATGCGCTTCGGCTCGTGCGTCGCGGCGCGCGCCGACCGCGGTTCGTTCGCCAATCCCGCCTACGCCGCTCTGCTCACCCGCGACTGCGGCATCCTGGTGGCCGAGAACGAGATGAAATGGCAGGCGGTCCGCCCCACGGCCGACCGGTTCGACTTCGCCCGCTTCGACGCCATGATGGCCTGGGCCAAGGCGCACGACATGGCGATGCGCGGCCACAACCTCCTGTGGCACCAGCCCAAATGGATGCCGCGCTGGGAGGAGTCCCACGACTTCGGCGCCAATCCCGTGCAGGCGGCGGAGCGGCTGCTGACGACCCATATCCGCACCGTGTGCGGCCGCTACGGGACCGCGATCGGGAGCTACGACGTCGTCAACGAGGCGGTGACGCCGGCCGACGGCACCCTCTACGATACCGCGCTGTCGCGGGCGCTGGGGGGACCGGAGCCGACGCTCGACCTCGCCTTCCGCACCGCGCGCGAAGCCGCGCCGCATGCCGAGCTCGTCTACAACGACTATATGAGCTGGGAGCCCGGCAACGCCCGCCATCGCGCGGGCGTGCTCAAGCTCCTGGAGGGCTTCAAGGCGCGTGGCGTTCCGATCGACGCGCTGGGGCTGCAATCGCATCTGGTGACGCAGGGTGTCGACGCCCGCGGCGTCGTCGCCAGGCTGGAAGGCGAGTGGCACCGCTTCCTTGATACGGTCACCGCGATGGGGTATCGCCTGGTCGTCACGGAGCTCGACGTGCGCGACAACGGGTTGCCCGCCGAGGTCGCGGTCCGCGACCGGGCGGTGGCGGACTTCACCCGCGGCTATCTCGACGTGACGCTGGCGACAGGCAAGGTCCGCGACGTGCTCGCCTGGGGCATGACCGACCGGTTCAGCTGGATCGAGGGGTTCGAGCCGCGCAAGGATGGCGTCCGCCGCCGTCCCTCCCCCTATGACGCCGATTACAGGGCCAAGCCGATGCGCGCCGCGATCGCCGCCGCGCTCGCCGCCGCACCGCCGCAGGGATAGCGCCGCCAGCCAAGGGATCGCCGCCATGCCGCTCCTGCCCCCGCCGCCCGTCGCGCAGGCCGCGCCCACGGCCGTCCCCGAACGTCCGATCGCGACCGGCACGCTGCTCGACCGGGCGATCAACGTTCCCGGCATCGACTGGCGGGTCGACGGCCCCGGCGCGCGGGCACAGCGCGTGCGGGCGGACACGGTGCCCGGCCACGCCGCGATGCGGATCGCGGGCACGGGAGCGGGCACCGGCGCGGGGGAGGTCCGGGTCGCCGCTCCCATCGCCCGTCCGGTCGCGGCCGGAACCGTGCTGCTGGTCGCGGTATATGCGCGCGCACCCGATCTGGGCCTGGGTCGCACGGTGCCCGTCTCGATCGGCGCGGGCCCGGTCGCGGCCGACGCCCCGGCCGATGCGATCGCGCCGACGCAGGTGAAGGTCGGGCGCGACTGGAAATTGTGGTACGCCGCCGGCCGGACCGCGACCGACCACCCCGCCGGCACCGCGCAGGTCGTCGTGCAACTGCCGGGCGAACGGCGGGCGGTGGAACTGGGGCCGGTCTACGTCCTCGACTTCGGCGCCGATGCCGACCTGTCGCGGCTGCCCGGGAACTGACCGCGATGCGCCTTCTTGCCGCCGCACCCGTCGCGCTCCTCGCCGCCGCGACATTGTGGGCACAGGCCTCGCCCGAAGCCGATCGGCAGGCGACCATGCGCACGCTCGGGATCACGGCCCTGATCCCCGGCGCCAATGCCGACCCCGCCGGCGCGCGCCCCGCCAACACCGACGAGGCGCGCGCGAATCCCCACCCCCTTCCCGATCCGCTGCTGGTCGCGGGCCGCCCGGTCCGCACCCCCGCCGCATGGTGGACGCGCGGTCGCCCCTTTGTCGCCGAAACCTACGCACGCGAGGTCTATGGCCGTGTCCCCGACGGCATTCCCCCGGTCCGCTGGCAGGTGGAGGCGACCGACCGCGAGGTGATCGGCTTCGGCCGCCGGGTGGTCGCGCGCCAGGTGGTCGGCACCGTCGCCGATCCGCGCCCGGGGCAGCCGCCGGTGCGCATCCGCATGGTCGTGGTGCTGCCCGCCGACGCGCCTGCGCGCGTGCCGGTGCTGATCATGTTCGGCCCCGCCCGCTTTCCCGCCCCGTCGCAGCCGACCGCGGACGAGTACGACCGGATCAACGCCGGGCTGAAGGCGCTGCTGATCCAGCGCGATCCGGCGCTGGCGGGCGTGTTCGACCGCCATCAGGCGCTTGGCTTCGTCGCGCCCCCGTCCTTTCGCCTGCCCGACCGCCAGCCCAAAGGCGATCCGCCCCCCGCCGAACAGCTGATCGCGGCGGGCTGGGGCTATGCCCTGCTCGACCCCATCAGCGCGCAGGCCGATACCGGCGGCGAGGCGCTGAGACAGGGGATCATCGGCCTCGCCAACCGCGGCCAGCCCCGCCGCCCCGATCAGTGGGGCGCCCTGCGCGCCTGGGCCTGGGCGGCGAGCCGCGCGCTCGACTGGCTGTCCGCCGAACCGGGCGTCGACCCCGCTCGCATCGGGATCGAGGGCGTGTCCCGCTACGGCAAGGCGGCGCTGGTCGCGATGGCGTTCGACCGGCGCTTCGGGATCGCGCTGATCGGCTCGTCGGGAAAGGGCGGCGTCACCCCGCTGCGCCGCCGCTTCGGCGAGGAAGTCGGCAACCTCGCGACCGGCTCCTACTACTGGATGGCGGGCAACTTCCTCAAATACGACACGCGGGGCGTTTCCGCGCCGGACCTCGACGCCGGCGACCTGCCGGTCGACGCCAACGGCCTGCTCGCGCTCTGTGCCCCACGCCCCGTCTTCGTCAGCTACGGCGTACCCGAGGCGGGCGACGCCACCTGGCTCGACCAGCGTGGCAGCTGGATGGCGACCGTGGACGCCAGCCGGGTCTACCGCCTGCTCGGGCAACAGGGGGTCGCGACGGGACCCTACGCCACCGAGCCGATGCCACGCGTGCTGGAGGGGCGCACCGGCGGCGCGCTCGCCTGGCGCCAGCACGACGGCGGCCACACCGATGCGCCCAACATGGCCAGCTTCCTCGCCTGGGCCGCCGCACACGCTAAGCGATAGCGCTCCCACGCGAAGCGACTATGTAGGCGGGCAACGCTCCCCCGCGATCAGGAGAACGCAGATGCACGGCGGTTTCATCATCGGCCAGGACATGGTCACCACCCCCGACACCTTTCAGGGTCACAACCCTGCCACCGGCGAGGCGATCGAGCCCGCCTTTTCCGTTGCGACGCCCGAGCACGTCGCCCGCGCCTGCGACCTCGCCGACGCCGCGTTCGACACGTTCCGCGAAACCGATCCCGAAGCGCGCGCGACCTTTCTGGAAATGATCGCCGAGAAGATCGAGGCGATCGGCGACGATCTGATCGTCCGCGCGATGGCCGAATCCGGCCTGCCCCGCCCCCGGCTGGAGGGCGAGCGCGGGCGTACCACCGGCCAGCTGCGGCTGTTCGCCAAGCTGCTGCGCCAGGGCCGCTGGGCCGGCGTCACGCTCGACAGCGCGCTGCCCGATCGCACCCCCCTGCCCCGGTCCGACCTGCGCCAGCGCCGGATCGCGATCGGCCCGGTGGCGGTGTTCGGCGCGTCCAACTTTCCGCTCGCCTTTTCCACCGCGGGCGGCGACACCGCGTCCGCGCTGGCCGCCGGCTGCCCGGTGGTGGTGAAGGGTCATCCGGCGCACCCCGGCACCTCCGCGCTGGTCGGCGCCGCGATCCGTGACGCGGTGGCCGCCTGCGGGCTCCCTGCGGGCGTGTTCTCGCTGGTCCAGGGTACCGCCAACGAGCTCGGCGCGGCGCTGGTCACCGATCCGCGGATCAAGGCGGTGGGCTTCACCGGCAGCCGCGCCGGCGGGCTGGCGCTGGTTCGGCTCGCACAAGGCCGCGACGAACCGATCCCGGTCTATGCCGAGATGTCGAGCATCAATCCGGTGATCCTGTTCCCCGCCGCGCTCGCCGCCCGTGGCGAGGCGCTCGCAAAGGGGTTCGTCGGCTCGCTCATCATGGGCTCGGGCCAGTTCTGCACCAATCCCGGCGTTGTGCTGGCGCTCGCCGGCCCCGATCTCGACCGCTTTACCGCCGCCGCGGGCGAGGCTCTGAAGGCCGCGCAACCGCAGGTGATGCTGACCGCGGGCATCCATTCCGCCTTCAATGCGGGCGTCGAGGCGTTGCAGGGCCATGAAGCGGTCGAACTGGTCGCGCGCGGGGCGGAAGGCACCGGCTGCACCACCGGTCGCGCCGCCCTGTTCGCGACCGACGCCGGCAGCTTCCTCGCCGATCGCGCGCTCGGGCACGAGGTGTTCGGCGCCGCATCGGTCGTCGTCGCCTGTGCCGACCTGGACGAGGCGATGGCGGTGCTCGCCGACATGGAGGGGCAGCTGACCGCGACGGTCCACCTCGACGCCGCCGACGAGGGGGATGCCGCCCGCTTCGTGCCGCTGCTCGAGCGCAAGGCAGGACGTATCCTGGCGAACGGCTGGCCCACCGGGGTCGAGGTTTCGACCGCGATGGTCCATGGCGGCCCCTTTCCCGCGACCTCCGACGCGCGCACGACCTCGGTGGGCACCGCCGCGATCGAGCGTTTCCTGCGCCCGGTCTGCTACCAGGACCTGCCCGACGCGCTGCTGCCCGCGGCGGTGAAGCGCGACAATCCGCTCGGCCTGCCCCGCGTCGTCGACGGCGAGCAGGGCTGACGGGCTTGGGGGCGGCCGGGTCGCGGGCCGCCCCCCAATCATCGCTTGCGGATCGATGCAGGCGCGCTAGTGTTAGCGCTAACGAGGGTTGAGGGGGAGCGGTGATGCGGCATTGGCCCGGCACGGTGGCGGCGACGCTGGCGTCCCTTGCCCTGCTGGCCGCTCCGCTTGCCGCGCGCGACACGCGTCCGCCCGCCCCCTGCCACTGGATCGCGACCTGGGGCTCGGCCCAGATGATCCCCGGCGGCGAGAACGTCCTGCCTGCCGAACACGCCAGCAACGTCACGATCCGGCAGGTCGTCCGCGTATCGACGGGCGGATCGGAGGTTCGCGTCCGGTTCTCCAACGTGTTCGGCACCCGCGCACTGGCGATCGGCGGCGCCCATCTCGCGCGCGCCGCCCAGCCCGGCACCCCGCGGCTGGGGGCCGGCACGCGGCTCACCTTTGGCGGGCGCGCCGAGGCGGTGATTCCGGGAGGGGCGGAGATCTATTCGGACCCGGTGACGCTGCCGCTCGCGCCCGGTGCGGACGTCGCGATCAGCCTGTTCCTGCCCGACGCCGCCCAGCCGCAGACCAGCCACCCCGGCGCGCGCGCGACCAGCTTCGTCGCCGACGGCAACCGCGTCGCCGATCCCGACCTGCCGGGCGCGTTCACCACCACTCGCTGGTATGCGATCGCCGACATCGAGGTCGCGGCATCGGCCGAAGGCGCGACCCTGGTCGCGATCGGCGACTCGATCACCGACGGCTATGGGGTGAAGCCCGAACGGAACACCCGCTGGACCGACGTCTTCGCCGCGCGGCTCCGCGCGGGTACCGCCACCCGCGCGATCGGCCTGGTCAACGCCGGGATCGGCGGCAACCGGGTGCTCGCCGACGGGCTCGGCCCCAACCTGCTCGCCCGCTTCGACCGCGACGTGATCGCGCGCAGCGGCGTGCGCTGGGCGATCCTGCTCGAAGGGGTCAATGATCTGGGCGGCGTCACCCGCGATCCCGCCGCCACCCCGGAAAAGCACCGGGCGGTCGCGCAGCAGGTGATCGCCGGACTGCGCCAGGTCGTCGCCCGCGCCCATGCCCATGGCATTCGCGTGATCGGGGGCACGGTGATGCCGTTCGGCGGGCACGATTATTCCAGCCCCGATGCGGAGGCGGGACGCCAGGCGGTCAACGCCTTCATCCGTGCACCCGGCAGCTTCGACGGGGTGATCGACTTCGACCGGATCACCCGCGACCCCGCCCGTCCCGACCGGCTCGCCGCCGCCTTAGACTCGGGCGACCACCTCCACCCGTCGGAGGCGGGGTACAAGGCGATGGGCGAAGCGATCCCGCTCTCGCTGTTCGGCGCGCGGGCGGTGCCCGTCGCGGCGGACCGGCCGACCATCGCCTTTACCTTTGACGACATCCCCGCCCATGGCCCCCTGCCGCCGGGCGAGACGCGCCTGTCGGTGATCCGCCGCATCACCGCCGCGCTCACCGCCGCCCGGACCCCCGCCTTCGGGTTCCTCAACGCGGGCTTCGGCGGGGATGACCCCACCGCCGCACGGGCCACCGCCGCCTGGACTGCCGCGGGCTTTCCGATCGGCAACCACACTTACAATCATGTCGATCTCGCACAGGTCGGCGCGGCCGCCTTCGCCGCCGACGTCGCCCGCAACGAGGCGCCGCTCGCCGCCGCCGCGCACGGACGGGACTGGCACTGGTTCCGCTACCCCTTCCTGTCGGAGGGTGGCGATCCCGCGGTGCGCGACGCCGCCCGTGCGGACCTGAAGGCCCACGGCTACAAGGTCGCCGCCGTCACCATGAGCTTCGCCGACTATGACTGGGCCGCGCCCTATACCGCCTGCACCGCCCGGCACGATGCCGCCGCGATCGCCCGGCTGGAGGGGGGCCTCCTTGCCGACGCGCGCGCCGCCGCCATTGCCGCGCGGGCGCAGGCGCAGGCGCAGATCGGGCGCGACATACCCTATGTGCTGCTGATGCATGTCGGCGCGATGTCCGCGCACATGCTGCCGCGCCTCGTCGCCATGTATCGCGAGATGGGGTTCGACTTCACCACGCTCGAACGGGCGCAGGCCGATCCCTATTACCGCGCCGCGACCGACCTGTCGCTTCCCGGCCCGACCCCGTCGCTGGCCGGCCCGCCCGCCCCGACGCTCGCAGGTCCGCCTGCGGGCCTTTGCGCCTGATCCCCCAATGCCGACCGGAGTTCCCATGCCCCACGCCTTCGACCCCGCCGACGCGCTCGGCCCCGACTGGCAGGCCGGCCGCTGGCTGGGCCGCATCGATTTCGGCGACGGTCCCACCCCCGTCATGATCGTCGACGGGGTCGTCCACGACATGAGCCGGGTCGCCCCCACCGTCGCCGAACTGGTCGCGCTGGGGACGCCCGACGCGGCGGCGGGCGAGGCGCGCGGGCCGCTCGCGGAGCTCGGCCTGTCCGCCGACGCCGCCCCCCGCCTGCTCACCCCGATCGATCTTCAGTGCGTCAAGGCGGCGGGGGTCACCTTTGCCGTCTCCGCGCTCGAACGCGTGATCGAGGAGGCGGCGCGCGGCGACCCCGGCGGCGCGGCGGCCGTACGCGCCCGGCTGGAGGCGCGCATCGGCGGCGGCCTGCGCGAGGTGGTGCCCGGCAGTTCGGAGGCCGCCGACCTCAAGGCCGCGTTGATCGAGGAAGGCGTCTGGTCGCAATATCTGGAAGTCGCGATCGGCCCCGATGCCGAGATCTTCACCAAGGGCCCGGCGATGTCCTCGGTCGGCTGGGGCGCGGCGATCGGCGTCCGCTCCGATTCGACCTGGAACAACCCGGAGCCCGAGGTGGTGCTGCTCTGCACCCCGGCGGGCGAGGCGATCGGCGCGACGGTCGGCAACGACGTCAACCTGCGCGATTTCGAGGGCCGTTCGGCGCTGTTGCTGAGCAAGGCCAAGGACAACAACGCGTCGTGCTCGCTGGGGGCGTTTGTCCGCCTGTTCGACGACCGCTTCACGATGGACGACGTGCGGAGCGCCGAGGTGACGTTGCGGATCGAGGGCGAGGACGGCTATGTCCTCGACGGCACCAGCCAGATGGACCAGATCAGCCGCGATCCCGCCGACCTCGTCCGCCAGGCCCAGAGCGAGCATCAATATCCCGACGGCTTTGTGCTGTTCCTCGGCACCCTGTTCGCCCCCACCCAGGACCGTGGCGAGCCCGGCCGCGGCTTCACCCATCAGGTCGGCGACACCGTGTCGATCGCCGCGCCCGGTATCGGCCGACTGGTCAACACGGTCACCACGTCCAAGGCCGCGCCGCCCTGGGAGTTCGGGCTGATCGCCCTGATGCGCAATCTTGCCGGTCGCGGCCTGCTGTCCGCCTGATCCCCTTTGGAGTGTGTTCGTGAACCAAGAGATGCGCGCTACCTTTCCCTCGCTTCGTGACAAGCGGGTCATCGTCACCGGCGGCGGCTCCGGGATCGGCGCCGGGCTGGTCGAGGGCTTCGTGGCGCAGGGCGCGCGCGTCGCGTTCGTCGACGTCGCGGAGGAGGCGAGCCACGCACTGGTCGAGCGCCTTTCCGCCGATGCCGCGCACCCGCCCATTTTCCGCCGGCTCGACCTGACCGACCTCGACGCGCTGGCCGCGACATTCGCCCAGCTCCAGACCGACCTCGGCGGGGTCGACGTGCTGCTCAACAACGCCGCCAACGACGACCGTCACACCGTCGCCGACGTCACGCCCGCCTATTGGGACGAACGGATGGCCGTCAACCTGCGCCACCTGTTCTTCGCCGCGCAGGCCGTGATCCCGGCGATGAAGGCGGCGGGCGGCGGCGCGATCGTCAATTTCGGGTCGATCAGCTGGCATCTCGCGCTGGGCGACCTCATCCTCTACCAGACCGCCAAGGCCGCGATCGAGGGGCTGACCCGCTCCCTTGCGCGCGATCTCGGCCGCGACCGCATCCGCGTCAACGCGATCGTCCCGGGCAATGTCCAGACCCCGCGGCAGGAGAAATGGTACACGCCCGAGGGCGAGGCGGAGATCGTCGCCGCGCAATGCCTCGACGGGCGCATCCAGCCCTTTGACATCGCCGCCATGGCGTTGTTCCTGGCGTCGGACGATGCACGGATGTGCACCGGGCACAATTACTGGGTAGATGCGGGGTGGCGGTGAGATGACCGGATCGGTGGAAAGCGTCCTTCCCCTCCAGGCGACGCTGGGCGAAGGCCCGGTGTGGATCGCGCGGGAGGCGGCGCTGTATTGCGTCAACATCAAGGCGCACCGCATCCACCGCTACGACCCCGCCGGCGGCGACCATCGCCAGTGGCAGGCGCCCGCGCAGGTCGGCTGGGTGCTGCCCGCCGACGACGGCGCGCTGCTCGCCGGGCTCCAGGGCGGGGTCGCGCGCTTCGATCCCGCGTCCGGCAGCTTCGGCGATCCGCTCGCGCCCCCCGGCCACCACGCGACCGACCGGCTCAACGATGCCGCGGTCGACCCCGCCGGCCGCATCTGGTTCGGATCGATGGACGATGGCGAGGCGGCGCCGACCGGCGGGCTGTTCGTGCTGGACGGGGGCCGCATCCGCGACACCGGCCTGCCCCGCGTCGCGATCACCAACGGCCCGGCAATCGCCCCCGACGGCCGTACCCTCTACCACACCGACACGCTCGGCCGCGTCATCCACCAGGTCGCGATCCACGACGACGGCACGCTCGGCAGCCCGAGCGTGTTCGCGACCGTCGATCCCGCGGACGGCCACCCCGATGGCGCAGTGTGCGACGCGGAAGGGTTCGTCTGGACCGGGCTGTGGGGCGGGTGGCGGGTTCGCCGCTACGATCCCGCCGGCAGGATCGCGCGGGAGGTGCGTTTCCCCTGCGCCAACATCACCAAGATCGCGTTCGGGGGACCGGACCTGCGCACCGCTTATGCCACCACCGCGCGAAAAGGGCTCGACGCGGCCGCGCTGGCGGACCAACCTGATGCCGGGAACCTGTTCGCATTCGACGCAGGGGTGGCCGGGCTGGCCGTGACGACCGCCCGGATTCGATAATCAAGACGGAGGAGAGAGCGAGTGGCAACACGGGTGGATGCGGGGGGCACCAACACGGGCTTCATCGCCGCCATCGTCGCGGTGGCGACGATCGGCGGACTGCTGTTCGGCTATGACAGCGGCGCGGTCAACGGGACGCAGGCGGGGCTGCGCGCCGCCTTCCAGCTCGACGAAAAGGGGCTGGGCTTCACCGTCGGGTCGCTGCTCATTGGCTGCTTCATCGGCGCGTTCTTCGCCGCGACGCTGGCCGACAAGATGGGTCGCCGCAACGTCATGCGGCTGGCCGCGCTGCTGTTCCTGGGCGGCGCGATCGTCCAGGGGCTGACCCACGACCACACGCTGTTCGTCATGGCCCGGATCGTCGGCGGCATGGCGGTGGGCGCCGCGTCGGTGCTGTCCCCCGCCTACATCTCGGAGGTCGCGCCCGCCAACATCCGCGGCCGCATGACCACCGTTCAGCAGATCATGATCATCACCGGCCTCACCGCCGCGTTTCTGGTCAACTACGTCCTGGCCGGTGCCGCCGGATCGTCGCTCGCGCCCTTCTGGGGCGGGATCGAGGCGTGGCGCTGGATGTACCTGATGCAGGCGCTGCCCGCCGCGGTGTTCCTGGTCGCGCTGTTCTTCATCCCCGAATCGCCCCGCTTCCTGGTCGCCAAGGGCCGGCACGAGCAGGCGGGCACCGTGCTCGCCCGGCTGTTCGGCGAGGTCGTCGCGACCGCCAAGCTCGAGGAGATCCGATCCTCCTTCGCAGGGGACCACCGCCCCCGCCTGTCGGACGTGACCGCGCCCGGCACCATCTTCCGCCCCGTGGTCTGGGCGGGCCTCGTGCTGGCGGTGTTCCAGCAGCTCGTCGGCATCAACGTCATCTTCTACTATGGCGCGACTTTGTGGCAGGCGGCGGGCTTCTCCGAAGCGCAGGCGCTCGAGACCAACATCATCTCCGGCGCCATCTCGATCGCGGCCTGCTTCGTCACGGTCGGGCTGGTCGACAAGATCGGGCGCAAGCCGCTGCTGCTCGCCGGGTCGGCGGGGATGACGGTCACGCTGTTCACCATGGTGTATGCCTTTTCCACCGGCACGCTGGTCGGCACCCAGCTGACCCTGCCGGGCAACATGGGGCTGGTCGCGGTGGTCGCGGCGCTCGCCTATTCGGCGTTCTTCAACATCAGCTGGGGCCCGGTGATGTGGGTCATGCTGGGCGAGATGTTCCCCAACCAGCTGCGCGGCTCGGCGCTGGCGGTGTGCGGCTTCGCGCAATGGTTCTCCAACTACCTGATCGCGCAAAGCTTTCCGATCATGCTCGCGGGGCTCGGGCTAGCGGTCAGCTACAGCTTCTACGGGATCTGCGCGCTCATCAGCTTCTTCCTGGTCCAGCGGTTCATCCACGAGACCAAGGGCGTCGAGCTGGAGGCGATGCAGGGCTGAACCCTCGCCCCGCAAGGTGGCACCTTGCGGGGCTGGTACCACGCAAAGGCCCGCCGCTCGATCGAGCGGCGGGCCTTTGCTCGACAGGAGGACCGGGCTCCCCCGCCGACACCGTTCGTGCCGAGCGAAGTCGAGGCCCCCGTCCGCTACTGCCAGGTGCCTCGACAGGCCCGGAGCCAATGGCCCCGCGCCACCGTATACGGCCCTACCCCCGCGGCGGCGCATCCGACTCGCGGCGGATCAGCGTGTAGCCCAGCGTCCGGTGCCGCTCGCCCGGCTCGCCGCCGCGCTGACGGCGGATGGCGGACACGAGCAGTTCCACCGCGGCGCGCGACATGTCGGCGATCGGCTGGTGCACCGTGGTCAGTTCGGGCCAGATCGCGGTCGACAGCGTGGTATCGTCGAACCCGCACACCGTCAGGTCGCGCGGCACGTCCAGCCCGCGCCGGTGCGCCACCGCCACCGCCGCCGCCGCCATGTCGTCGTTCGACGCGAAGATCGCGGTCGGCGGGTCGGCCAGGTCGAGCAGCGCCTCCGCCGCGCCCAGCCCCGATCGGTAGCTGAACAGCCCGGGCGCCACCAACGCCGGGTCGGGCGCGATCCCCGCCTCCGCCAGCGCCGCGCGATACCCTTCCAGCCGCCGGGCACTCGCCGACAGGTTGGGGTTGCCCGCGACGAAGCCGATCCGGCGATGCCCCAACGCCATGATGTGCCGGGTCATCGTCCACGCCGCCTCGCGGTCGTCGATGCGGATCGCCATCCGCTCGTCCACCGGTCGACCGGTCGCGACCACCACCGCCGGCACCCCGGCCGCTTCCAGCAGCGCCAGCACCGCGTCCGACTCGCACAGCGGCGGCGGTAGCACGACGCCGTCGATGCCGCCGTCGATCAGGTGGCGGGTCACCTCCAGCTCGTGTTCGCCCAGCTCGCATTTCTCGACCACGATCTGGACGTCCGATCGCGACGCCTGGTCCAGGCTGCCGAGCAGGAACTCGCTGAGATAGCCCGAACTGGGATTGCTGTAGAGCAGCCCGATCCGGGTCGGCCCTGCGCCGGCCAGGCTGCGCGCGGCCGGATTGGGGGCATAGCGCAAGGTCGAGATCGCCGCGTTCACCGCCTCGCGCGTCGCGGGCCGGACGTTGGTCTCGCCGTTGATGACCCGCGAGACGGTCATCGGCGACACCCCCGCCAGCCGGGCGACATCGCTGATCGTCGGCGCGCTGCCGGCGCGACGCGACGCGCGAGAGTTGGGCAGGGCGACGTCCATCGCAACCGAAGTTAGCGCCGCACGCTCCCCCGTCAATCGACCGGTGATCGCGTGCCGCTTGCCCGTTCCGAACCGGACCGATATGGTAGCGCTAACCAATCCCCCGACACAGGCCTCGTCAGAAGGCCGCCAGCAGGAAGGATCACCACATGCGCTTCCCCCTCACGCTTCTCGCCGCCACCGCGCTCCTGTACGGCTGTTCGGGCACGCCGGCGGGCGGCAACGATGCCGCGGCGAACGACGCCGCGCCCGCCACTGGCTCGGCCGCGGCCGAACCGCGCAGTCCCGAGGGGAAGCGCTACCTCGCCCAGCCGCTCGTCAAGGACCTGTATTTCGCGGACCCGTCCGCGCACGTCTTCGACGGCAAGCTGTATATCTATCCCAGCCACGACGTCGACGCCGGCATCCCCGACGACGACCTCGGCAGCCAGTATGCCATGCACGACTATCAGGTGTTGAGCCTCGACCGGCCCGGCGGGGCGGTGACGGTCAACCCCGTCGCGCTCGACGTCAAGGACATCCCCTGGGCATCCAAGCAGACCTGGGCGCCCGACGCCGCGTTCAAGAACGGGACCTACTATCTGTACGTCCCTGCACGCGACAAGGCGGGCGTGTTCCGCATCGGCGTCGCGACGTCGAAGTCGCCGGTCGGCCCTTTCAAGGCGGAACCCGCGCCGATCACCGGCAGCTATTCGATCGATCCGGCGGTGTTCACCGACACCGACGGCCAAAGCTACATGTATTTCGGCGGCATCTGGGGCGGCCAGCTCCAGCGCTGGGCCACGGGCAAGTACGACGCGCAAGGCGGCGACACCGACCTGAAGAAGGACGATCGACCGGCGCTCAGCCCAAAGGTCGCGCGCCTGTCGGCCGACATGAAGCAGTTCGCCGAAACGCCACGCGACGCGGTCATCACCGACGACAAGGGCCAGCCGATCCTGGGCGGCGACCACGACCGCCGCTTCTTCGAGGCGTCGTGGACCTTCAAGCGTGGCGGGAAATACTATTTCACCTACTCGACCGGCGACACGCATTACCTGAACTACGCGATCGGCAGCACGCCCTATGGCCCGTTCCGCTACACCGGCCGCATCCTCGAACCCGTGCAGGGCTGGACCAGCCATCATTCGGTCGTCGAATGGCAGGGCAAATGGTATTTGGTCTATCACGACACCCAGCTGTCGAATAAGAACCACCTGCGCTCCGCCAAGATGACCGAGCTGACCTTCAACGGGGACGGCACGATCCGGACGCTGAACCCGTTCAAGGACTGACGCATGTTCCTCGGCATCGACATCGGCACTTCGGGGGTCAAGGCGGTGGTGCTCGACGAGAGCGGCGCCGTGGTCGGCCAGGGTACCGCTGCGCTCGCGGTCCAGCGTCCCCAGCCGCTGTGGTCCGAACAGGATCCGGAAAGCTGGTGGCGCGCGACGACCGCCGCGGTGCAGGCGATCGATCCCGCGGTGCGCCGCGCGGTGCGGGGCGTCGGGCTGGCGGGCCAGATGCACGGCGCGACGTTGCTCGGCGCCGACGACCGCGTGCTGCGTCCCGCGATCCTGTGGAACGACGGCCGCTCGTCCGCCGAATGCGCCGCGATGGAGGCGGCGGTGCCCGATCTGCGCCAGGTCGCGGGCAACATCGCGATGCCGGGCTTCACCGCGCCCAAGCTGCTGTGGGTGCGCGAGCATGAGCGCGAGGTGTTCGACCGGGTCGAAACCGTGCTCCTGCCCAAGGATTACGTCCGGCTGCGGATGACCGGCGACAAGGCGTCCGACCTGTCGGACTCCGCCGGCACGCTGTGGCTCGACGTCGCCGCGCGCCAGTGGAGCGGCGAGCTGCTCGCCGCCTGCGATCTGACCGAAACGCAGATGCCCCGCCTCCACGAAGGGTCGGAGGTCACCGGTACGTTGCTGCCCGACATCGCCGAGCTGTGGGGCATGGCGGCGGTGCCGGTCGCGGCGGGCGGCGGCGACAATGCCGCGGGCGCGGTCGGCGTCGGCGTGGTTCGCGACGGCGACGCGCTGCTCTCGCTCGGCACCTCGGGGGTGATCTTCGTCGCCACCCGCGATTTCCGCCCCAATCCGGCGCGCGCGGTCCACGCCTTCTGCCATGCGCTGCCCGGGCTGTGGCACCAGATGTCGGTCCACCTGTCCGCGGCCTCGTGCATCGACTGGGTCGCCCGCCTCACCGGCGCCGCCGGTGCCGCCGACCTGTTCGCCCGCGCCGAAGCCGCCGGCCCGGCCAGCGGCCCCGAGTTGTTCCTCCCCTATCTCTCGGGCGAGCGCACCCCGCACAACGACCCCGAAGTGCGCGGCGCGTTTCTCGGCCTCGACAACGACACCACCCCCGAACGCCTCGCACAGGCGGTGCTGGAGGGGGTCGCCTTTGCGCTCGCCGACGGGCTGGCGGTGCTGCGCGAGGCGGGCACCAGCGTCGATCGCCTGGCGGTGATCGGCGGCGGCGCGCGTTCGGGCTATTGGGGCCGCACGCTCGCCGCCGCGATGGAGGTGGAGCTGGTCTACCTCCAGGGCGGCGAGGTCGGCCCCGCGCTCGGCGCCGCCCGCCTCGCGCAGCTCGCGGTCGACGGCGGCGATCCCGCGGCGGTCTGCACCGCGCCCCCGGTCGCGCGCACCCAGGCCCCCGAACCCGCGCTGGTCGCCGCGCTGGCCGACAAGAAGGCCGCCTTCGCGCAAGCCTATTCCCGTATCACTCCCCGCAGGAACCACTGATGGCCAACGACTATTTCGCCGATATCGCCCCCATCCAGTTCGAGGGGCCTGATAGCGCCAACGAGCTCGCCTACCGCTTCTACGACAAGGACCGGACCGTGCTCGGCAAGCGGATGGAGGACCATCTCCGCTTCGCGGTGTGCATGTGGCATACCTTCTGCTGGCAGGGCTCCGACGTGTTCGGCCCCGGCACCTTCCACCGCCCGTGGCAGGCGCACGCCCACACCACCGAAGCGGCCGCGATGAAGCGCGAGATCGCGTTCGACTTCATCAAGCGCCTCGATGTGCCCTTCTACTGCTTCCACGACGTCGACGTGATGGAGGAGGGCAAGACCGTCGCCGAATATGGCCGCAACTTCGCCACCGCGGTCGATCACCTGGAAAAGCTTCAGGGCGACAGCGGCATCAGGCTGCTCTGGGGCACCGCCAACCTGTTCTCCGACCCGCGCTACATGGCGGGCGCCGCGACCAGCCCTTTCCCCGAGGTCTATGCCTGGGGCGCGATGCAGGTCCGCGCCGCGCTGGAGGCGACGCATCGGCTGGGCGGCGAGAACTACGTCCTGTGGGGCGGCCGCGAGGGCTATGAGACGCTCCACAACACCGACATGAAGCGCGAGCTCGACAATTTCGGCCGTTTCCTGAGCCTGGTGGTCGAGCACAAGCACAAGATCGGCTATACCGGCACGATCCTGATCGAGCCCAAGCCGCACGAGCCGACCAAGCACCAGTACGACTTCGACACCGCCACCGTGTACGGCTTCCTCAAGCGCTACGGGCTGGAGAACGAGGTCAAGGTCAACATCGAGGCGAACCACGCGACGCTCGCCCGCCACACCTTCGAGCACGAGATCGCCACCGCCGGCGCGCTCGGCATCTTCGGGTCGATCGACGCCAACCGCGGCGACGACCAGAACGGCTGGGACACCGATCAATTCCCCAACGACGTCACCGAGATGACGCTGGCGAACCTCGAGATCATCCGCGCCGGGGGCTTCACCACCGGCGGCTTCAACTTCGACGCCAAGGTCCGCCGCCAGTCGACCGATGCGGCCGACCTGTTCCACGGCCATGTCGGCGCGATCGACGTCGTCGCCCGCGGGCTGCTCAACGCCGCCGCGCTGATCGAGGACGGCCGCCTCGACGCGATCAAGGCGGAGCGCTACGCCGGCTGGACCGGCGGCATCGGCCAGGAGATCGCCGGGCTCGACCTCGCCGGCATCGCCGACCTCGCGATCGAGCGCGACCTCGATCCCAAGCCCGCCTCGGGCCGTCAGGAGCGGATCGAGAACCTCATCAACCGCCTCGCCTAGGCCAGCCTCCAACCTTGTGTCCCCGCGGCGGGGGCCCAAGCGCGGACGTGCCCATTCAAATACCGGCCGGCTGCGCACCAACGCGCAGCCGGCCTTTTTCTTGCCCGTACTCCACCCCCCGCCAGTTCCCTTTAAGCCTCGCTAACTTCCTTGCCGCTAAGGCATTTGCGATGACCGCGTCCCTCCCTCGGCGCCTGCGCGCGTTCCGGTTCCGCAGCCTGCGCAGCCGGCTGGCGGTGCTGTTCGCGGGGCTGTTCGCGATATCGCTGCTCGCGGTCGCGCTGGTCGCGCAGGCGATCGTCGCGCACACCGCCGAACGCTCCGCGATGGCCGAGCTGTCGGCGAGCGGCACCGTCTACGACCGGCTCTGGGCGCTGCGCCAGCAATCGATCGCCAGCACCGCGGACGTGCTCGCCCGCGATCCGGGGTTTCGTCGCGCGGTGGAAAGCGGCGACCGCGACGCGATCGGATCGGCGCTCGCCTCCTTGCGGACCCGCGCCGGCGTGTCGGACGCGATGGTGGTGGAAAACAGCGGCCGGGTGATCGGCACCGGCCCGCTCGCCGATGCGGTCGGCGCCCTGCCCTTCACCATCCGCAAGGCGCGCAGCGTCGTCGTGGTGGTGGGCGCGACCGTCTACCGCGTCGTCCTGTCGCCGGTCATGTCCCCGTCCGAGATCGGCTGGGTCGCCTTTGCCGTCCGGCTCGACCAGGGCGAGATGGACGCGCTGGAGGAACTGTCCTCCGTGCCGCTCCGGGCCACCGTGCTGCGCCGCACCGCCGACGGCCACTGGCGCAGCGACGATGCCGCCGTGCCCCAGTCGCCCGCGCTCGACGCGCTGGTCGCGGGCGCCGCACGCACCCGGACGCTGGCGACGCTGGCGCTGCCCGACGGCGACGCGTTCGTCACCGCCAAGCCGCTGCGGGGCGCCGACGATACCCTGCTCGCCGCGCTGCTGATCCGCTACCCGCGCGACCTCGCCTTTGCCCCCTATCGCCCGCTCGAACTGGGCATCGCGCTCGCCGGCCTGGCGGGGCTCCTGCTGGTGGTGGTCGGCTCGATCCGCCTCGCGCGCAGCATCGCCCGGCCGATCGTCGATCTTGGCGCCGCCGCCCAGGCGCTGGAGGAGGGCGACCGGTCCGAAGTGTCGGTCGACACCGCCGACGAGATCGGCCGCCTCGCCGACAGCTTCAACCGCATGTCCGCCGGCATCGTTGAGCGCGAACGGCGGATCACCCACATGGCGTTCCACGATTCGCTCACCGGCCTGCCCAACCGCACCGCGCTCAGGCAGATGCTCGACCAGGCGATCGCGCGCGCCACCCGCAACGGCGGCCCGGTGGCGGTGCTCTGCCTCGACCTCGACGGGTTCAAGGGGGTCAACGACACGCTCGGCCACCCGGTCGGCGACGCCCTGCTCCGCCGCATCGGCACCATCCTGACCAATCTCGCGCCCGAGGCGTTCGTGGCGCGGCTGGGCGGTGACGAGTTCGCGGTGATCCTCGCCGACGGTTTCGACGGCGATCGTCCGCGCAGCTTGGGCCAGGCGATCGTCGACCGTCTCGCCGAACCGCTCCAGGTCGACGGGCATCAGGTCGTCACCGGCACCAGCATCGGCATCGCCATCGCCCCCGACGACGGGTTCGATCCCGACACGCTGCTGAAGCACGCCGACCTCGCGCTCTACCGCGCCAAGCAGCAGGGGCGCGCCGCCTTCTGCTTCTTCGAACCCGCGCTGGACGAGGAGGCCCGCCTGCGCCGCGAGCTCGAGCTCGACCTGCGCATCGCGCTTCAGACCGGCCAGTTCGTCCTCCACTACCAGCCGATCGTCGACCTCCATTCCGGCCGGGTCGGCTGTTTCGAGGCGCTGCTGCGCTGGAACCACCCGACCCGCGGCCTCGTTTCCCCGGCCGAATTCATTCCCGTCGCCGAGGAAACGGGGATGATCGTCGGCATCGGCGAATGGGTCCTCCACGAAGCCTGCCGCGCCGCCATCGCCTGGCCCGATCATGTCCGCGTCGCGGTCAATGTCTCGCCGCTCCAGTTCCGCAGCCCGGGGCTCCAGGCGACGGTGGTGCAGGCGCTATGGCAGAGCGGGCTCGCCGCCAACCGGCTGGAGGTGGAGATCACCGAATCGATCTTCCTCGACGGCGAGGACGCGGTGGTCGGCCTGCTCCACCGCCTGCGCACCATCGGCGTCCGCGTCGCGCTTGACGATTTCGGCACCGGCTATTCGTCGCTCAGCTACCTGCGCCGCTTCCCGTTCGACAAGCTCAAGATCGACCGGGCGTTCGTCACCGCGATCGCCACCGATGCGGGCGCCGCCGCGATCATCCGGGCGATCGTCGCGCTCGCCACCGCGCTCGCGATGGAAACCACCGCCGAAGGGGTGGAGGATGCCGACCAGCTCGCCTGCCTGCGCGGCCAGGGCTGCGGCAGCATCCAGGGTTTCCTGTTCAGCCGCCCGCTCACCCTCGACGACGCCACCAGCTACGCTACCCGCCCCGCGCTCGCGGCCTGACGCGACGCCCGGCCCGGGCGGCGATGCCATGGCCGCCGGATGGAGCCCCGACCGGCAGCGGTCACTCCCAGCTCGCCTGCCGGATGAACGCGGCCGGCACCCCGCCCCACAGCTCGCCGGCGGGGATGTCGCGGGTCACCACCGCACCCGCCGCGACGATCGCGCCGTCGCCGATCGTCACCCCCTTGATCACCGTGACGCGCGAGCCGAGCCAGACACCGTCGCCGATCACGATCGGGCCGGCGGTGCCGCGCGTACCCGACAGGCGATGGCGATCGTCGTCGATCATCATCAGCTCGGGGCCGATCGCGACGCGGTGGCCGATCCGGATATCGAGAAAGCACGAGATCGACGCGTCGCCGTTGATGTAGCCGCTGCCCAGCGTCAGCGACGCCCCCTCGCCGACCGTGACCGTCGCCCCGGCATAGATGCCGAACTCGCCCAGCACCGTCACCGTCGCGCCCGACCGGACGACCAGATGCGATTCGCGCGCGAAGCGTCCCGCCCATTGCACCCCGAAGTCGAGCACACCGTCCCCGGCGATCCTGCCCTCGACCCGCACCCTTGCCCGGCGATGGCGGCGCAGCGGGCGCGGGTGGCGCAACAGAGCTCGGACGATCCCCATCCCGTCATGCTGCCGCGTGCCGGCCGGCAATGGAAGCCGCCTTCGAACGCGCCGGCGGCAACCCTGGGCCGACCGCCACGTTCAGCATGTCTCATGCGAGGACGACCCATGCTTCGTATCGCCCTGTTCGCCGCGCTGGGGGCAACCGCGCTGCCCGCCACCGCGCAGCAGGCTGCCGCTCCGGTCCCCCTGCCCGACGCGACCTCGAGCGACGACATCGTCGTCACCGCGCTGCGCATCCCGCGCGAGAAGCTCCCCGCCGGCGTCTACTGGAACTATCAGACCCTGCTCGTCAGCCGCATCGCGCGCGAGAATGCGGAGATGTTCTTCCGCTGCGCGATGAAGTCCGGCGCGCTCGAGGGCGTCCGGAAAGTCGTCGATGGCGAGCCGAACAGCGCCACGGCGCGCTTCTGGCAAGGGTGGATCAGCCAGACCCACCGGGGCTGCTACCCGCCGACCCGCCTGGCCGGCTACACCCCCTCCGGCAGGCCGGCGGGGATCATCGATTTCGGCGAATCGCGGCTTGATCGCGGCGTGATCGTCGAAAACGTGCTCCGCGCCTACGCGCCCGATGCGCAGCTCACCCCGGCGATGACCGCCGACCCGGCGGTGCGCAGCCGCTTTCAGCAGCGCGAGGGGCTACGCAACCGCAAGCGCCTGCCCGATGACCGGGACGCGCTGGTGTTCGCCTCGTGCCTGGTCCGGCAGCAACCGGTGCTGGCGACCCGCCTGTTCCACGCCCGGCCCGGCTCGCTGCTCGAACGCGGGCTGACCCAGACGATCATCATCGAAGGCCGCGACTGCCTCGGCGGTACCAAGCGCGTGACGGTCGATCCCAGTCTCGTGCGGGTCTACATCATGGACGCCTTCTACCGCTGGGTGGTGGCGGCCCGCGGCGTCGACAGCCTGATCCCCGCCTGACACGCGCCCCGCGAGACCAGCAACCCCGCTCTCGCCGGCGTCCCGGCGACCGCGCGGTCGTCGTCGGCGCTCGACACGCCACCCCGTTCCGCTACCGCCCGCACGATGCCCCGTTCGCTTGCACTCGGCCCGCTGCTGCCGCTCCTCCTGTCGATGGTGTCGCTGTGCGTCGGCACCTCCTTCGCCAAGTCGCTCTTTCCCGTCGCCGGGCCGGCGGGGATGACGGCGCTGCGCATCGGGCTGTCGGCGGCGATGCTGGTCGCGGTGCAGCGGCCATGGCGGTGGCGGCTCGACCGGCGTCAGGCGCGCGCGGTCGCCGGCTATGGCGTCGTGCTCGCCGCCATGAACCTCAGCTTCTATGCGGCGGTGGCGCGGCTGCCGCTCGGCATCGCGATCGCGATCGAGTTCCTGGGGCCGCTCGGCGTCGCGGTCGCCGGGTCGCGGCGCGCGGCCGATTTCGGCTGGGTCGCACTGGCGGCGGGCGGCGTCGCGCTGCTGGTGCTGCCGGGATCGGGCGGGCACCCGATCGATCCGGTCGGGGTCGGCTGGGCGCTGCTCGCCGCCTTGTGCTGGGCGCTGTATATCCTGGTCGGCAAGCACGCGACCGCCGTCGTGCCGCAACACCGCATCGTCTGTCTGGGGCTGATCGTCGCCGCGCTGGTCGCGGTGCCGGTCGGGGCGATGCAGGCGGGCGCGGTGCTGCTCCATCCGTCCGTGCTGCTGACCGGGCTCGCGGTCGCGATATTGTGCAGCGCCCTGCCCTACCCGCTCGAACTCGCCGCGCTGAAGCGGCTGCCCGCGCGCGTGTTCGGCATCGTCGTCAGCCTGGAACCCGCGATCGGCGCGCTGGCCGCGCTGGCGGTGCTCGGCGAACGGCTCGGCGGGTGGCAGCTCGCCGGCATCGCCGCGGTCACCACCGCCTCGATCGGCGCAACGCTCGCCCGGCGCCGTCCGCCGATCGCGGAAGCGCCGGCGACCCCCTGACCCTACCGCCGACCGGGGCGGGTGGCACGCATCCTCAATAGGGCCGCTGCCCCATCACATTGCCCGCCGGGCTGTATCGGCACACCAGGAAATCGTCCGCCCGCCCGCTCGCCAGCGCGCAGCCGACATGGGTAGTCCCCCGCCACATGATCTGGGTGAAATGCCCCACGTCCTGCCACTGGCCGGTGCGGCTGAACGCGGGCGTCGGCGCGTCCACGAAGTCGCGGCGCTCGGCGACCCAGCGGTCGACCATCTCGGCATAGGCATAGCCGCCGCGCGTGCCCATCCACAGGTTCTCGCCCTGCCCCGACCCGCCGACGCCCGGCGAATGTGCGAACTCGCCCGTCCGCGCCATCGCCGCCGCATGGCTTCCCGCCGCCGCCGCCAGCCGGTCGTCCCAACGCAGCGGGTTGAGGCCGACGCTGCCCCGCGCGGCGTTGTGCCCGGCCAGCATGACCGCCTGGAACGCGGCGGCATCGCGCGCCGGCGTCACCGCAGTGACCGCGGTCGCCGCATCGGACGCTCCCACCCCCGGCGCGATCGCTGCCCACACCAGCACCACGACACGGCCCCACCTGCGCATCGCCTCGCTACCCCCTATATCCCCGCCCGATGGCCGTCTCGTTGCACCCCGACTCACCCCCGGACCTCGCACTCTACGTGCACTGGCCGTTTTGCCTATCGAAATGCCCCTACTGCGACTTTAACAGCCACGTCCGGGACGCAGTAGATCAGGACGCCTGGGCCGCCGCCCTCCTGTCCGATCTCCGGCACGAAGCGGCGCTGACTCCCGGTCGCCGGCTGTCCTCGATCTTCTTCGGCGGCGGCACCCCGTCGCTGATGCCCCCCGCCACCGTCGCCGCGATTCTCGCCGCGGCCGAGCGTCACTGGGGCTTTGCGCCCGGCATCGAGATCACGCTGGAGGCGAACCCGTCCTCCGTCGAGGCCGCCCGCTTCGCCGACCTCGCCGCCGCCGGGGTCAACCGCGTCTCGCTCGGGCTCCAGTCGCTCGACGACGCCGCGCTGCGTTTCCTCGGCCGCGCGCACGGCGTGGCGGAGGGACTCGCGGCGCTGGCGATCGCGCAGCGGGTGTTCGCACGGGTCAGCTTCGACCTGATCTACGCGCTGCCCGGCCAGTCGGTGGCCCGGTGGGAGGCGGCCCTGTCGCGCGCACTCGCGCTCGGCACCGGCCACCTGTCGCTCTACCAGCTCACCGTCGAACCCGGCACCCGCTTCCAGACCGAGGCCGCCGCCGGCCGGCTCGTCCTGCCCGATGGCGACGCCGCCGCCGACCTGTTCGAGACGACCCGCGCGCTCACCCGCGCCGCCGGGCTGCCCGCCTACGAAACCTCCAACCACGCGCGCACGGGGGAGGAAAGCCGCCACAACCTCACCTATTGGCGCTACCGCGACTATCTGGGGATCGGCCCCGGCGCGCACGGCCGCCGCGGTGCCCTCGCGACCCGGCGCCACCGCAAGCCCGAGAACTGGCTCGCCGCGGTCGCCCGCAACGGCCACGGGCTCCAGGTGGAAGACCCGCTCGACCCGCCAACGCGCGCCGAGGAAGCGCTGCTGATGGGCCTGCGCCTGACGGAGGGGATCGACCTCGCCCGCATCGCCGCGCTCGCCGGCGGCACCGCCCCGGTCGACCGCGCCGCGATCGCCCGGCTACGGGGCCACGGCCTGCTCGCGCTCGCGGGCGACCATCTCCGCGTCACCGACGCCGGCGCGCTGCTGCTCGACGCGATCCTGCCCGAGATCGTCCGAACGCCGGTACCGGCCTAGGCGCTGTTTCCCCCGCAAAGGCGGGAGCCCATCGGGGTCTAACGCGCGAAGTTCGCCGGCGCGGGCGAGACGGTGACGACCGCCCCGCCGCGGATCTCGTGCACCTCCAGCGCGCGCTCCGCCACCCCGTCGCGGCCAAAGCGGAACGCGCCGTCGATCCCGGCGAACCCGTCCGCATCGCGCAGCCGTGCTTCCGGAAAGGGCTGGTTCAGCTGCCAGTCGCGCGCGATCCGCACCGTCAACAGCACCGAATCATATCCCAGGCTCGACAGGCGATACGGCGCGGCCCCGAACCGCGCGCGATACTTGGCCGCATATTGCCGGTACAGCGCGTCGCCGACGCTCGCGAACCACGCCCCCGCCAGCCCCGGCCGGGTCGCGACGCCCGCGTCCGAATTCCACAGCTCGGTCCCCAGCACCCGCACCGCCGGACTGCCCCGCTTGACCAGCGGCGCCGCGGCGGCGGCAGTCGCGGCGCCGTCGGCGACCAGCACCGCCCCGAACGGCGCCTTGGCGTTGAGCCGCGTCACCGCCTGCGTCACCGCGCCCGGCGTACGGGAATAGGTCTGGAGGGAAACCACCTGTCCCCCCGCCCCCTCGACGCTGCGCAGGAACGCGGTGGACGCGCGCTCGCCATACAGCCCGCCCGGCACCAGCCCGGCAAAGCTGGTGACCCCGCGCCCGCGCGCATGGGCGACCACCCGCTCGATCGACTGCCCCGGCGCATAGCCCATCAGGTACGCGCCGTTGCCCGCCACCCCCGCGTCGTTGGAAAAGCTCACCACCGGCACGCCCCGCGCCCGCGCCAGCGGGGTCACCGCACGCACGTCCTCCGCCAGCAGCGGCCCCAGGATCAGCTGCGCGCCCTCCGCCAGCGCCCGTGCCGCCGCCGCACCCGCCCCCGCCGCGGTGTCGTACTGGGTGATGCGGACGGCGGTGCTGCCTGTGTCGAGGAGCGCGAGCTGGGTGGCGTTGGCGATCGATCGCCCGACCCCGGCATTGGCCCCCGACAACGGCACCAGCAGCGCCACCCGGTGCCGCTCGACGTCGCGCGGAATGCCCTCGTCCACCACCGGCGGCCGCGGCTCGGCCGAGGGCGCCGGGGCGGGCCGTTCGGGCGGCACGGCCGGCCCGCGCGGGACGATCGTCTGGCATCCGGCCAGCAGCCCCGCCGTCAGCAGCGCGAACCAGCGGGCGCCGCGCAACGGTGAGCGTTGCCGAACGGCGGTGGCATCTGCCATGAACTGCTCCCGTGAACCCCTTGGAACCCGGTCTCTACATCGTCGCGACGCCGATCGGCAATCTCGGCGACCTTTCCCCCCGCGCCGCCGACGTCCTCGCGCGCGCGGACGTCGTCGCGGTGGAGGACAGCCGCGTCACCGCCGGGCTGCTGCGCCACATCGGCGTCAAGCGACCGATGCTCCCCTATCACGACCACAATGCCGACCACGTCCGCCCCGCCCTGATCGCGCGCATGGGCACGGAGGCGGTGGCGCTGGTGTCGGATGCGGGCACCCCGCTGATCTCCGATCCCGGCTACAAGCTGGTCCGCGACGCGCGCACGGCGGGCCATGCGGTGGTGACGATACCGGGGCCGTGCGCCGCGATCGCCGCGCTGACGCTGGCGGGGCTGCCCACCGACCGCTTCCTCTATCTCGGCTTCCTGCCGCCCAAGGAAAAGGCGCGCGCCGACGCGATCGCCGAGGTCGCGAACGTCCGCGCCACGCTGGTCCTCTACGAATCGGGGCCGCGCCTCGCCGCCTGCCTCGCCGCGCTCGCCGCCGGGCTCGGCGACCGCGAGGCGGCGGTCGCGCGGGAGATCACCAAGCGGTTCGAGGAAGCGGTCACCGGCACGCTCGCCACCCTTGCCGCCCGCTACGCCGAGGCGCCGCCCAGGGGCGAGATCGTCGTGGTCGTCGCCCCGCCCGGCGAGGCCCCGCCCGCCAGCGCGGCCGATGCCGATGCCGCGCTCGCCGAAGCGCTCATCCGCCTGCCCGCCGCCAAGGCCGCGGGCGAGGTCGCGCGCGCCCTCAACCTCGATCGCCGCACGCTCTACGCGCGGGCGATGCAGCTCAAGCGCTGATCCCGGTCAGATCTGCGCCGCGCCGAACTCCGACCGGGTCCGCCGCGGGCCGTTCTGGCCCCGGCGGTTCAGCGCCTGGCGCACCCGGTCGAGCAGCTCGGCCCGGCGATACGGCTTGCTCAGCACGTCGGTCGCCCGCGCCCGCGGGCCGCTCACCACCAGCTCCTCGTTATACCCGGTGGTCATCAGCACGGACACGGCGGCGTCGCGCTCGCCCACCGCATCCGCCAGCATCAGCCCGTTCATCCCGCCCGGCATCACCAGGTCGGTGAACAGCAGGTCGATCCGCCGCTCGCCGTGCACCTCCTCGAAGACACGTAGCGCATCCTCGCCGCTGATCGCGGTGGTCACGGCATAGCCTGCCCCCTCCAGGATCTCGCGCGCGATCGCCAGCACTTCGTCATGGTCCTCGACCACTAGGATGTGCTGCGCCGCGCCGCTTTGCGGCAGCGCCGATGCGGGAACGTGGGGCGCGATCTCGGGCGCGGGTTGTTCGGGCTGCATCACCGGAAACAGCATCCGGATCGCGGTGCCCTGGCCCGGCGTGCTCTCGATCTCCAGCCGCCCGCCCGATTGGCGCACGAACCCGCTCGCCATGGCCAGCCCCAGCCCCGTGCCCTTGCCGACGCCCTTGGTGGTGAAGAACGGCTCGGCCGCGCGCTCGATCACTTCCGGGGTCATCCCCCCGCCCTCGTCGCGCACTTCCAGCACCACGTAATCGCCCGCGGGCAGGTCGTCCGCGCCATCGCCGGTGTCGGTGATCCTGCGCGGCACGGTGGCGATCGTCACCAGCCCGCCGCCCGGCATCGCGTCGCGCGCGTTGTTGACGATGTTGAGCAGCGCCATTTCCAGCTGGTCGGGATCGACCACCACATGGTTGAGCCCGCGCCGGAGGCTCAGGTGCAGCTCGACCTGGCCATTGACCGCGCTCTCGATCAGGTCGCTGAACTCGGACACCAGCTGCGCCAGGTCGACCGCGCGCGGCTCCAGCCGGGTCTTGCGGGCAAAGGCGAGCAGCTGGCGGGTCAGCTTGGCCCCGCGCTCGGCCGCGGACTGGGCGGCGGCGACATATTTCCTGATCCGCTCGGGGTCCCTTGCCGCCGCCAGCAGCTCCAGATTGCCGTTCACCACCTGAAGCAGGTTGTTGAAGTCGTGCGCCAGGCCGGCGGTCAGCTGGCCGATCGACTCCATCTTCTGCGCCTGGCGGTACGATTGCTCGGTGTTGCGCCGTCTCGTCACGTCGAGCTGGCTGGCGAAGAAATACTGGAGCTTGCCATCGGTGTCGTACACCGGGCCGATGAACACCGCGTTCCAGAACGACGAACCGTCGCGGCGGTAGTTGAGCACCTCCAGCGCGATCGACCCCCGGGTGTCCACCGTCCGGCGCATTTCCGCCACCGACGCCCGGTCGGTCTGCGCGCCCTGGAGGAAGCGGCAGTTGCGGCCCAGCACCTCGTCCTCCTCGTACCCGGTCAGGTCCAGGAACGCCTTGTTCGCGAACACGATCGGATTGTCGTCGAGATTGGGGTCGGTCAGGATCATCGGCATCCGCGTCATCTCGATCGCGGCAAAGAACACCCCGCCCCGCGCCTGCAGGTCGGGATCGGTGATCGTGCTCTCGCGCCAATGGTGCAGGCCCTGTCGCTCCAGCGGCTCGTTGGCTCCGACATCCATCGTCCCTTTCGCGGGCTGTCCCGCCGCAAGGCCGGTTTCGTCGACATCGTCGTGCCGGTCGGGGCCGGGCGTCGGGGGCTGATCGGACATGGGCGGAGGGGGTAGTCCTGTTGAACGCTCCGGGGCAAGACGCGCGACCGCGCAAATCTATCCTGCATCAATGCCGGGCATCAGCGGAGCGGGTCGGCGAGACCCCCTTCAGCTTCCATCGCCGGGCCGCTAGAGACGCGTGGTGCCGCCCCCGCCCCGTCCCGCCCGCGACCGCCGCCTCGCCGAAACCGCCGGCCGCCGCGGCGAACGACTGGCCGGCTGGTGGCTGCGGCTCAAGGGCTGGCGCATTCTCGACCGGCGCGTCCGCACGCCCGCGGGCGAGGTCGATCTGGTCGCCCGCCGCGGCAACCTCGTCGCCTTTGTCGAGGTCAAGACCCGCGCCACCGCCGCCGAACTCGACTGGGCGATCGACCAGCGCCGCCTGGCCCGCGTCGCCGCCGCGGCCGAGCTGCTGATGCCGCGCTATGCCGGGCCGGGCGACGATATCCGCGTCGACGTGCTGCTGCTCGCGCCGGGCACCCGCCCCCGCCACCTCGAGAACGCCTGGATCGGCTAGTCCGGATCGACCTTCGCCATGCTGCCTCCCTGGCGGAGACGGTGCCAGCCGTGACCGGCCGAATGTCGGGCCCGCCCAGAACGGCGCTGTCCTACGCGCCTGCCGATGTCTAAGGGTGCCCGCATGTCACCCGCCGGCCCCTTCCGCCCCACCCCGCCGGTCGCCGCCCCCCGGTCGCATGGCCGGTGCCCGACCGGCACCTATGCGTGGCGGCGGCGCGTCGGTATCGCGGCGGAGCGCGTCGGTGTCGCATCGCAAATGCGTGACGTGGCGGTGTCGCGGCGCGGTCGCGTCGCCGGCGCAAACCCGGCGCGGGCGGCGGGATTTGTGTCCCGGCCTCAACTTCCTCCACTTGACCGGTCATCGGCTCGCCCGATGGCACGCCGTGCAAAGGATTGCCTGTGCCCCTGACCGTCGCCGTCCAGATGGACCCGCTTGCCGGCATCGGCATCGCGGGCGACTCCACCTTCGCGCTGATGCTGTCCGCACAGGCGCGCGGACACCGGCTGTTCCACTATCTCGCGGGCGACCTCAACTATGCGGCGGGGCGGGTCTGGGCGCGCGCGCACCCCGTCACCGTCCAGCGGGTCGAGGGCGATCATTTCCGCTTCGGCGACCCGGTGTCGCTCGACCTGGGCGCGGACGCGGACGTGGTGCTGATGCGCCAGGACCCGCCGTTCGACCTCGGCTACATCACCGCCACGCACCTGCTCGAACGGATCGCGGGACGGACGCTGGTGGTCAACGATCCCGCCAGTGTCCGCAACGCGCCCGAAAAGGTCTGGGTGCTCGACTTCGCGCAGTTCATGCCGCCGACCCTGGTCACACGCAGCCTCGACGAGGCGCGCGCGTTCCTGGCCGACCATGGCGAGATCGTCGTCAAGCCGCTCCACGGCAATGGCGGCAAGGCGATCTTCCGGGTGGGTAGCGACGGCGCCAACCTGTCCGCGCTGATGGAGGTGTTCAACGCCACCTGGCCCGAACCGCACATGGTGCAGGCGTTCCTGCCCGCGGTGGCCGGCGGCGACAAGCGCATCGTGCTGGTCGACGGCGTGGTCGCGGGCGCGATCAACCGGATGCCCGGCGCGGGCGAGATCCGCTCCAACCTCGCGGTCGGCGGCTCGGCCGAAGCGACGACCCTCACCCCCCGCGAGCAGGAGATCTGCGCGGCGCTCGGCCCCGAACTCAAGCGCCGCGGGCTGCTGTTCGTCGGCATCGACGTGATCGGCGGCGAATGGCTGACCGAGATCAACGTCACCAGCCCCACCGGCATCGTCGCGATCGAACGCTTCGACGGCACCGACGTGGCGGGAATGATCTGGGACGCGATTGAGCGGCGGGTGGCGGAACGGTGATCCGCGCCGATCGCCGACCTCCCCTCGCCGTCACCCCAGCGCAGGCTGGGGTCGCCCGGGGGTGCGCGAAGGACCCGCCTCACACCGACCCCGGCCTGCGCCGGGGTGACGGATCAGGGCCGGCGGCGACGGCCGCCCGGCCATGACCGCCTTCATCCTCGAATGGATCGCATGGGGCGGCTATGGCGGCATCGCCCTTCTGATGGTGCTGGAAAACGTGTTCCCGCCGATCCCGTCGGAAGTCATCATGGGCCTGGGCGGGATGGCGGTGGCGCGCGGGCAGATGCACCTCGTGCCGCTGGTGCTGTGGGGCACCGCGGGCACCACGATCGGCAACCTGTTCTGGTACTGGGTCGGCCGCCGGATCGGCTATGCCCGCTTCCGCCCGCTGGTCGAACGCCACGGCCGCTGGCTGACGCTCGACTGGGACGATGTGGAACGGCTCCACCGCTTCTTCGTGGCGCGGGGCGGCTGGGTGGTGTTCGTGTTCCGCTTCATGCCGACCTTTCGCACCATGGTGTCGCTGCCCGCGGGGATGACGGGCATGCCGCTCTGGCGCTTCGTGGTCTGGACCTTCGCCGGCAGCCTGGTGTGGAACGCGATCCTGGGCGGTGCCGGGCTGTTCCTGGGCAGCCGCTTCGGCGAGCTCGACCGCTATGTCGGCCCGGCCGCGCTGGCGCTGACCGCGGCCATGGTGCTCGGCTACCTCTACCGCGTCGCGACCTGGCAGCCCAGGCGCTAGGCGCGCGGATGCGCGTGGCGGTACACGTCGAGCAGGTGGGCGGCGTCCACCGCGGTATAGACCTGGGTCGATTGCAGGCTGGCATGCCCCAGCAGCTCCTGCAACTGGCGCAGGTCCGCCCCCCGGCCGAGCAGATGGGTGGCGAAGCTGTGGCGCAGCGCATGGGGGGTGCACCGGTCGCCCAGCCCCAGCCCCCCGCGCGCCGCCTGCACCGCCCGGCGGACGATCGCGGGCTGCAACGGTCCGCCCTTGGCCCCGCGGAACAGCGCGCCGTCGCGCGGCAGCGGCCAGGGGCAGGCAGCGGCATACGCCTCCACCGCCCGGATCACCTGGGGCAGCAGCGGCACCATCCGCGTCTTGGCGCGCTTGCCCGTCACCGCCAGCACCTCGCCCAGCGGCAGCACCCCCGCGCTCAGGCCCAGCGCCTCGCCGATGCGAAGACCCGCCCCGTAAAGCAGCAGCAGCACCGCCCAGTCGCGCGCGCCGATCCACGGTTCGGTTGCCGCATCCGCCACCTCCTCCGCCAGCGCCACGGCATCGGCGGGCGCCACCGGTCGCGGCACCCCCGGCTTGACCCTCGGGCCCCGCACCCTGGCCGCGCCCTCGCCCGCCCCCGCCCAGCCCAGAAAGCCGCGCACCGCCGACAGTTCGCGCGCGGCCGACGCATTGCCCAGCCCCTGCCCCCGCCGATGCGCCAGAAACGCGCGCAGGTCCGCCGCGCCGCAACGGTGCAGGTCGGCCTGCGCCACCGGCTCGATCCCCCAATGCCCGGACAGGAAGCTGCACAGCCGCTCCGCCGTGGTCCGGTACGCCCGCACCGTGTGCGGCGATCGCCGCCGGTCGCGCTCGAGGTGCTCGCCCCAGGCGGCGGGAAGCGGCGACGGAAGCGACGGCGGAAGCATGGCGCGCCTTGTTGCGACGAACCGTTTGCCCGCGCAAAGGAAAAGGAAAGGGTGACCGCGCTATCAATCACGCATGACGCGAGCAGATACCCCCATCGACGAGGATCGCCGTCTCGCCGCGCTGCACGCGCTGGCGTTGCAGGGGATCAAGGCCGGCGAGGATTTCGATTCGCTGGTGGCGCTCACCGCCGAGATGCTGGGCTGTTCCTATGCCGCGCTCACGCTGGTCGGGCGCGACCGGCTGTGGGTGACCGCCAAGGCGGGGGCGCTGCCCGACGAGGTGGAGCGCGACATCTCCTTCTGCACCCACACCGTGCAGCGGACGGAGGCGATGGTGGTGCCCGATGCACGCGCGGACGATCGCTTCGCGGCCAGCCCGCTGGTGACGGAGGCGGGGATGCACTTCTACGCCGGGCTGCCGATCCACACCACCGACGACCAGGGCCGGCCGCAGCCGATCGGCGCGCTGTGCGTCCTCGACCGGTCGCCGCGATCGCTGTCGGACGCGGGCCATCACGCGCTGACCCATCTCGCCTCGATCGCCGAAGCGCTGATTGCGGCACGGGCCACCGCGATGCGCACGATGCGCTATGCCGAACTCAGCGTCCGCCAGGCGATCGACCTGGAGCGCAGCGATCGCACCTTTCGCCAGGCCGAACGGCTCGCGTCGATCGGATCGTGGCGGCTGACGCTGGGCGACGAGCAGGTGACGTGGTCGGACGGCGTCTTTTCGATCTATGGCCTGCCGCCGGGGCGGACGCCGCCGGTCGGGGAGGCGATGATGCCCTATCCCGTCGCCGAGCGGGCACGGGTCAGCGCGGCACTGGCGCGGTGCATCGAGGCGGGCGAGCCGTTCGACCTCGAACTCGATTTCGACGCGTTGGACGGGCAACGCAAGCGGGTGCGCTCGATCGGCGAACGCGAGGTGGTGGACGGGGTGCCGGTGGCGCTGGTGGGCGTGTTCCAGGACATCACCGAACGCCACCGGCTGGAGCTCGCGCTGCGCCGCTCGGCCGATACCGACGCGCTGACCGACCTGTGCAACCGCGCCGCGTTCGAGGACCGGCTCGGCCGCGCGATGGCCAGGGCGCATGACGAGGGCACGCCGCTGCTGCTGGCGCTGATCGACA